>Ga0315279_10000351_pt1 | contig 96012 bp, 78 predicted proteins | sample YL17G06_20_MG_FD_203694 | JGI IMG/M metagenome (GOLD analysis project Ga0315279, IMG submission 203694) | Sediment microbial communities from Yellowstone Lake, YNP, Wyoming, USA - YL17G06_20 | ecosystem: Environmental > Aquatic > Freshwater > Lake > Sediment | place: USA: Wyoming | collected... | reverse complement strand
CTGGATCGGATGAGATTGGGGTTTGTGGTTGACTTCCTGGAGGTGGGGCGGGCGAGCCCGTTTGTCTACAACCTCGCCGATCTGGCGATCTTCCTGGCGGTGGCGCTGCTGGTGGTGAGAGGGCTTCAGTACCTGGCGGAGGCGAGGGGGAAGGGGATGGGCCTGCGCGACAAGGTGCTGTGACGGGTGTCTACTCTTTCGAAGAGCACCCCGGGTCCATGCCCGTCCACAAGGCAGCGCAATGTCAAGGAATCATCCTAGCCGAGAGATTGGGGAGCCGAAGGCGCTTGGCCGCCGGGTGGCAAGGCGGTTCATCACGCGCGGGAAGCGGCCGGAGGTGAAGGCGCTGGCCGAGCAGTTGGGCGTCAGCGTGGTGGAGCAGGAGGCGCCGCCGCCCGCCCAGCCTGATCTGCGCAGCGAATACCGCTCCTCGCCGCCCCGCATCATCCTGTACCGCGATCCTCTGGATCAGCTCGACGCGGGCGTCCGCGTGGGGCAGCGGTTCGACATGCTCCGGTGCAAGGTGGACGATGTCCACATCGCGCACGAGCTGTTCCATCACCTCCAATCCGGGAACCGCTTCGGGCCTCTCTACCCGGAGGAGGAAGAAGAGGCGGCGCACGCCTTCGCCCAGGAACTGCTCGGGCTGGAGTTCCACCCTACGGAGTACCCTGCGACGGAGTAGCGGCGGGGGGGAGGCCCCCTTCGGCTTCGCTCAGGGCAGGCCTCGACAAGCTCGGGTCATCCGGGCCCTACAGGAGGCTTTTCAGGTAGGCGAGAGAGCGATTGGCGATGGCGCCCACATCGAGGGGGAACTCGAACGGCTCCAGCGACACGTAGCCCTGGTAGTTGATCTCGCCTAGCGCAGCGAGGATCGGGCGGAAATCCACGTTCCCAAAGCCAGGCGCCTGGCGGTTGGCGTCGTTGGCGTGCACGTGGGCGAGCAGGTCCCGGTTGGCGCGGATCAGATCGGGCACGGGAACTGACTCGCGGCACATCGCCTTCACATCGAGCAGCAGCCGGAACTTGGGGTGTGCGACCTCCCCAATCAGCTTGCGGGCCTCCGCGGCAGTGTTGACGAAGTGGGTCTCCTCGGTGGTGAGCGGCTCGAAGCAGATGGTCACCTCGCGCTCCGCGAGCGTGGGCAGCACGCTGCGGAACGTCTCCACCGCCCAGCGCCACGCCTGCTCCGGCGTGGCGCCGGCCGACCCGCCCCGCTGGTTGGGTGAGCCGAACACCATCACCTTGCCGTTTAGATCCGCGCAGAAGTCGGCGAGCGCACGCAGGTAGTCCGCGGTCCGCGCCCGCACTGCCTCGTCCGGATGCGCGATATGGAGGCCCTCCGGGCTCGCCAGCAGCCAGTGCAGGCCGACGATGCGCAGGCCGGCATCCTCCGCCACCTTCCGAATCTCGGCGCGCGCCGATGGCGAGATGTCGCACACATCCCTGGCAAAGGTGTAGGGCGCGATCTCCACGCCGTCATACCCGGCCTCCGCCAGCACCGCGCAGACCTCTCGCCAAGGTCGGTCTCCGAAGCCTTCGTTGCAGAAGGAGAAGAGCATGGTCATCATCTCAAGCGGGCTATTGAGGATCAGTCTCGTCTGGCTCGGCCGCCTCCGGCGCGGCGAGTTCCCTGGGCTGTGTGTCAACGGGTTCGACTTCGGGGAGCTCCGCGCTGGTGGCGGCGCCGAGGTCGCGGAAGCGGCGCGCGGAGGGAAGGACGCGGGTCTCCAGTGAGCCGACCGCTTGGTTGAAGGCTTCGGTGGCGTTCTTCAGGCGCTTGCCGACATTGGAAAGATGGCCGAGAAAGGTGGAAAGGCGATCGTAGAGAGTGCGTCCCAGGTCGCTGACCTCCTGGGCGCTCTTGGCGATCTGCTCCTGTCGCCAGGTAGCGGCGACAGTGCGCAATACGGCAATCAGTGTGAACGGAGTGGCGAGCACCACATGTTTCTCCATGGCTTCCTCAATGAGCCTGGGGTCGGCCAGTGCGGCGGCGGACAGGAAGGGCTCCGCGGGCAGGAACAGGATGACGAACTGCGGTGCTGGCGTGAACTGGTTCCAGTATTCCTTCGCGGAAAGAGCCGCGATCTGCTCGCGAACCTGCCGCGCGTGACGGGTCAGGCACGCCTTGCGCGTATCCTCGTCCGCAGCGTCTATGGCGTCGAGGTAGGCGTCCAGGGGGACCTTCGAGTCCACAACCAGGTTACAGTCGCCGGGCAGGTGCACTACCATGTCGGGGCGAAGCCGGGCCGTCTCCGTGGTGGCGGAGACCTGTTGTGAGAAGTCGCAGTGTTCTGTGAGGCCTGCCAGTTGAACGACCCGGCGTAGGGCTACCTCGCCCCATCGCCCGCGTACCTCGGGCCGGCGCAGGGCGGTGACAAGGTTGCCGGTCTCCCGCTGAAGCTGTTGCTCGGCCTGGGCTAGCTGGCGGAGCTGGTTCTGAAGGCTGCCGTACTGCTCCTTCGTGGCGCCGTCTAACTGGCGGACGTGCTCCTCGTACCGCCCCAGCGCCTCCTGGACCGGCTCCAGGGTCTGCTTCGCTCGCTCCACGAAGGCCTGGCTGTTGGCCCGCAGTGCCTCAGAAGAAGCCGCTTCGACGACAAGTCGCGCCTGATCCAAGAAACCCTTCTGTGCCTCGATCTGTTTTCCGATCTCCTGCAGGCGCGCTTGGGCGGCGGCCTCGGCGGATACGAGCTGCTCGCGCTCGGCCTGCGCCTGCGCTCTCTCCGCGGCGGCCGCCTTCTGGGCCCGCGCGCTGGCGGCAAGCCAGCCGATAATCAGGCCGGCGGCGATCCCGACCACGACCGCGATGATGATCGGCAGTGCGTCCATGTCTCCCCCTTCCTATCTCCGCCGCGGGGCGGTGCGGATGAACTCCCGCGCTTCCTTCAAGTCGGCCTGGCTGGTGGCGCCGCCGGGGGCGCGGATGGACATCGCACCACAGGCAAGGCCCAGATCCATGCCGTCCTCCAGGCTATCGCCTGCCAGATAGGCGTGTAGGAACCCGCCGTTGAAGCAATCGCCGGCGCCAGTGGTGTCAACCACGTCAACCGCGAAAGTCGAATGGCGAACGGTCTCCTCACCCCGGCGCGCCACCGCCCCGTCGCCCCCGAGCTTGACCGCGACCAGGGGGATCTGCTCGCTCAACGCCTCCAGCGCGCTCTCCACGGTGGCGCAACCGGAGAGCAGTGTCGCCTCTACCTCGTTGGGCAGGAAGACGTCGAGGTAAGGGAAGGCCTCTGCGGGATGGCCCGCCGCCTCCCCATCTGATGGGTAGCCGGTGTCGAGTGACGTGGTAAGCCCCAGCTCCTTCGCTTGTCGGAAGATGCGCGGGATGTGGGGCTGGAGGTTGCGCTGGAGGTAGTAGGAGCTGATGTGGAGGTGCTGGCAGCGGCGGACCAGGTTCCAGTCCACGTCCTCCCATCTCATCTCCTGGATGGTGCCGAGCTGGGTGAGCATGGCACGCTCGGGGCCTACGGCGATGGAGACGGTGAGCCCCGAGGATCGGCCGGGCAGGATCGTCACATGCTCGGTGGATACGCCCTTCTCCTGCAGAAACTGCAGGGCGCGCCGGCCGAACTCATCGTCGCCGAGCTTGCTGACGAACACCACTTCATCACCCAGCTTGGCGAGCTGGCAAACAAGGATGGCGGAGGAGGAGCCGAGGGTGAGGAGCATATCGTCCACGATCAGCTCCTCGCCCAGGTTCGGCAGGCGGGGCGCGCCGAGGATGATGAAGTCCAGGTTGATCTCGCCGATGATGGCAACCGAAGCCACGCTAGCTCTGCCCCTCAGTTCCCGTTCAGCAGTGGTATCGCTTCGTGTAGATTGGCGAGCACAGCCCTCGCCCCTGGGAACTGGAGATGCTTGGTGTACTGGTTCGGCACCGCGTACACGATCACCCCTGCGGCGGCGGCGGAGGCGACGCCGGGAGGGGTATCCTCAAAGGCTATGCACTCCTCCGGGCTGACGACAAGGCGAGCGGCGGCGAGCAAGTAAATCTCCGGGTCGGGTTTGCTTCTCGTCACCTCGTTGCCGCAAACGAGGGCGTCGAAGTACTCGGCCGGGTCGGGGCGCTGCTCGAAGGCGCGGCGGAGGGGGAGGAGCACCTGGTCTCTGGTGCTGGAGGAGACGACCGCCTGTTTCAGTCCTCGTCGCTTCGCCTCCGCGCTCAGTTCCCAGAAGCCGGGGAAGACCGGGATGGTCTCGGTGTGCAAGAGCTGGACGTAGAGAGCGCGCCGGCGGGCGATCATCTCCTCCACCGGTCCGGGCAGGTTGTACTCGCGCTTGAGGTCGCGCATGTTGTCTATCTCATGGTAGCCGACGAAGTCTGACATCACCGATTCGGGCAGCTCGTGGCCGTGCTCGCGCAGGAACTCGCGGAAGGCGAGGAACTGAATGGGTTCGGTGTCAACGATGAGTCCATCCATGTCGAAGAGGAGGGCGCGGATCACTGCTTGCTCATCTCCCAGGGATAGATAGTGACCCCCTGCACGACACGGTGGATGACGCCTGCTCGGCTGGGAGTGTCGGGCTTGAGGCCGAGCTCGAGCGACGCGAAGATGCCCAGGAGCTGCCCGACGACGGTCACCACCGGGGACTTCGCGTGGTCGGGAAGCGCCAGCTTTCCCTCGGGATCGAACTCGATCAATTCGTCGGCGAGGGACTTGAGGTCCGCGTCGGCCCGGTCCGTGACTACGAGATGGGCGAGCCCGATGCCTTGCTGGCGGTTGGCGCGGAGCAAGTCGAGTTCGTACTGGCTGACATAGGGGTCAGAGGACAGGAAGCAAACCACCAGGGAGTCGTCGTGAATCGCCGCCCGCGGTCCGTGCCGGAGGCCGAGGAAGCTGTCGTAGAGGCAGACCACGTCGCCGTCGGTGAGCTCCTGCAGCTTCAGGTGACACTCAACCGCCGCCCCCAAGAGCGCCCCGGAGCCCAGGAAGCAGGCGCGGCGCGGCCGCCTCTTGGCCAGCCGCTCGGCGATGTCGGGCGCGACCTCGAGCACCCGCTCGCCCGCCTCAGCCATGTGGTCCACCAGGGCCACGTACTCGTCCACGCCGTCGAGGTAGGCGAGACCCAGGCCGGCGACGACCATGGAGGTGAACGAGCTGGTCATGGAGAGGCCGCGGTCATTGGTGCGAGGATGCAGGACGACCACCTCCGCCTGGTCTCCCTGCTCCCTCCCCAGACCAGCCAGCCTCCCACTCTCGTCACAGGTGATGATGAGGTGCCGCACCTGGGGCCAGCCCTCGAGCGCCATCTCCAGGGCGGCGACGCTCTCCGGGCTGCTGCCGGAACGGGCGAAAGAGACCATCACCGCGGGCCGACCGGAGGGGAAGGCCTGCTGCGGGTGGGTGACAATGGTAGTGGTCGGGCAAGCGGTCGCTCTTGTTGCCAGGCCGCGGCTGACCGGCTCCTCCAGGCAGCGGCCGACGAAGTCGGAGGTGCCGGCGCCCGCGAAGACGATCTCCGCGCTGCCGCCTGGCAGCCCAGCCTGCGCGAGCAGCTTACGGATGTCCGGCGCGGCGGCCGTGAAGCGCCGGGCGGTGTCCCGCCACATCTCCGGCTGCTGGGCCACCTCCGCGGGAGTGGCCTCCACGCCGAGGTCGGCTTTCCCCCGGTCGTTCAGAGCCAGCAGTCGCCCGAGAGCGTTCATCGCACAACCTTCCTCCCCCGAGAGGAACAACCTACCGAGCGTCTCATTCTACGCTTACCGCGCCGTCGTACACGGGCGCTTTCTGCAGATGGGAGATCGCCCGCGTCTCTCTTCCAGCGCTCTTGACGAGCTTCCTGCCGCGGCTGCCTGGAAGGAAAGGCGCGGTTGTGGCCGCTTCGCTGGAAGCCATCTCCAAACCGGCGCTGGACAGGCTACTCTGGCCTGCGCCGGAGTCCGACTGTCCTACTGCCAGGCTCGGCCCGCGGAAGTTGACTGCGCAAGGGCTCTCACGCCACCATCCCCGGCGCTCGCTCCCTCGGGTCACGGATTTCCGAAGCCGCTCGCACCGCGGCCCCGCGCGGGGAGAAGGGAAACCGGCGGCCGCCGGGGTAGATTGCTCTGGAAGGCGGGCCGGCGTGGGTCGCCGTGGCGCCTGCGGGCGCAACATCCAGGGACATGAAGCGAGGTGCGAGATGGCTGACAAGGTGAAGATCGGGATCATCGGTGTGGGGCAGATCGGCAAGCGCCACCTGGACAAGTACAGGGAACTGCCGGTGGAGGTCGTGGCGTTGGCCGACATTGACGTCCCGGAGGGCAAGCGGGTGGGGCAGGTATACGCCATTCCCACCGTGCTGACGGACTTCCGCAAGCTGCTCGCCATGGAGGAGATCCAGGCGGTGGACGTTTGCGTACACAACAACCTTCATGCGCCGATGACCATTGCCGCGCTGGAGGCGGGGAAGCACGTGTACTGCGAGAAGCCGATCGCCGGCGCCTATGCCGATGGCAAGGCGATGGTGGAGGCGGCGAAGCGGACGAAGCGGATGTTGAGCATTCAGCTTGCCACCCTGTTCTCCGCAGAGACGCGGGCGACGCAGCGGCTGATCGAGGAGGGCTATCTCGGCGACCTCTACTTCGCCAAGTCCATTGGCTACCGCCGCCGCGGCCGGCCGTACGTGGACGGCTACGGCACCAACTTCTTCGTGCAGCAGAGCATCGCCGCGGGTGGGGCGATGTTCGACATGGGCGTCTACCACATCGCGCAGATGCTCTACCTCCTTGGCAGTCCCGCGGTGGAGACGGTGACCGGCGCCGCCCACCAGGCGATCGGGATGTACGAGGACAGGCGCAAGAGTGGCAAGTATGATGTCGAGGAGCTGGGGCTGGGGTTCGTGCGGCTCGCCGGCGGCATCTCCTTCGCCATCGAGGAAAGCTGGGCCTTGCACATTGGAGAGGAAACCGGCAGCAAGCTGTTCGGCTCGCGGGGCGGAGTCTGCCTCAGCCCATTCTCCTTCCACTCCACCGTCGCCGACATGGAGATGGACGCCACCTTCGATCTGAAGCAGGCGGATTGGCGATGGCACCAGTGCATCGCCAACACGGATGCCTACGATAGCCCGCAGGGCCACTGGGTGGCCGCTCTCCAGGGGCGAGCGCCCCTCGTTGACACCGCGGGGCTGGCCCTCGCCACCATGCTGATCAGCGAGGGGATCTACCTTTCCAGCAAGCTGCAGAAGGAAGTGACGGCGGCGGAGATCGAGCAGCGATCCAAGTCATCCGCCCTCGAGGTGTAGCTCCCGCAGGATGATCATGCCCGCGGCTCACGGCCGCTTGTGGTTCCGCCTCCCACCGGCCGTGCGTGTTGCCCTTGCGGGGCCAGCCTTGCTGGAGGTGCCGCTCGCGGCGTTGGTGGGCATCATGTCCTGCTGACGCTAGAGGGCAAGTGGCACAACAAGTGCTCGCTCTCCGATCGGCATGTTGCCGTGTGGGCATGGTGTTGTGCGTCTCTGTTCGCACGTTATGGCATCCCGCCCCCTCGGTTGTCACTCTCACCCCTTTGTGGTAAGATACCAGTAGAAGGGCAACCGCGGTCGCCAGGGCGCCGACGACCGCGCAGTCTGGCATGGGTAGCCGGGACCGATCACAAGGGAGGCCTGGGTAGATCTGGTGGGACCGTGTGTGTACATAAACGGGGAGTTCTTCTCGCCGTCAGAGGCTAAGATACCGGTCCTCGACCGAGGCTTCCTCTATGGGGACGGAGTGTTCGAGGGGATTCGCGCCTATGACGGTCGGATCTTCCGCCTGGACGAGCACCTGGACCGGCTCTGGCGGGGCGCGAAGGCGATCTGCCTCGCCATCCCCATGGGCCGTGAAGAGCTGAAGAAGGTGATCGTCGAGACGGTCCGCCGGAGCGGGCTGAAGGGCGCCTACATCCGGCTGGTGGTGAGCCGCGGGTCGGGAGACCTGGGGCTGGACCCCCGCAACTGCCATACCCAGGCCACGCTCGTGGTGATCGTTGACAGCATCGCCCTCTACCCGCGGGAGGTTTATGAGACCGGCCTCGAGCTGATTACCTGCGTCACGCGGCGGAACCTGCCCACCGCCCTCAATCCGGAGGTCAAGTCGCTCAACTACCTCAACAACATCCTCGCCAAGATCGAGGTGGGAGAGGCGAAGGCCCACGAAGGGCTGATGCTGAACCACCTGGGATTCGTGACGGAGGCCACCGGAGACAACGTGTTCATCTGCCAGCGGGGAAAGATCATCACCCCTCCGGTGAACGCAGGCCTTCTGGAGGGGATCACCCGCCAGGTGGTGATCGAGCTGGCGGCGGAGATGAGCATCCCGCTGATGGAGGACAATCTCACCGTGTACCAGGTGTACACTGCGGACGAGTGCTTCCTGACTGGCACCGCCGCCGAGATCGTCCCGGTGGCGAGGGTGGACGGCCGGGTCGTCGGCGATGGCAAGCCTGGACCGCTCACGAAGCGGCTGATGGCGCGCTTCAAGGAGGTGACGCTCACCGAGGGAGTGCCGGTCGCCTGACCACGGACCGGCGACCGGGGGGGCGCGTGCTTTGGGTGCGGAGGAAGGTGCGGTTAGTGCCATGACGAGCGCTTTTGCCAATCCAGGGACGGGGCCTGGTCGCCGGACGGGGGCGACGGGGGTCGCCCACCTCGCCGAAGGAGTGTGAGATGGCGGATGGAGAGATTCTGCAGCGCTTCACACCGTCTGCCATTCGCGTGGTGCAGTATGCCAAGGAGGAGGCCCGTCGCTTCCGCGGCAACACGGTCGGCACCGAGCATCTGCTGCTGGGCCTGATCCGGGAACAGGAAGGGGTGGCGGCGCGGGTGCTGGAACGGCTGGGCGTGAGCCCCGGCCGGGCCCAGAACGAGATCCGCCGCCAGATGGAGCTGATGGACGCGCGGGGGGTCTCCGGACCTATCACCGGCTCTCGCACTTGGAGCGCGGGGGCGAGGCGCGTCCTGGAGCTGGCGTGGGATGAGGCGCGAGAGCTCAATCCCAAGCTGGGACTTCCCTTGTACGTGGACACCGAGCATCTCCTGCTCGGCCTGGTGCGAGAGGTGGACAGCACTGCCGCGCGGGTGCTTCGGGCGCTGGGCGTTGACCTCGACCAGGTGCGGCGTGAGGTGATCAAGCTCCTGGGCGGCGCGCCCAGCGTCGCCCCGGCCGGCCGGCAGCGCTCCACCACTCCGGTGCTCGATGCCTTCGGCCGCGATCTCACCAAGATGGCCGCCGAGGACAAGCTCGACCCGGTGATCGGCCGGCACCAGGAGATCCAGCGGGTCATCCAGATTCTCAGCCGGCGCACGAAGAACAACCCCTGCTTGATCGGCGAGCCGGGGGTCGGCAAGACGGCAATCGTCGAGGGGCTCGCCCAGCGGATCTCCAAGAAGGACGTGCCGGAGGCGCTCTTCGGCAAACGGGTGGTGGCGCTCGACCTCGCCGGACTGGTGGCGGGCACCAAGTATCGCGGCGAGTTCGAGGAGCGGATGAAGCGAGTCACGGACGAGATCCGCAAGGCGGGCGGGGAGATCGTCCTCTTCATTGACGAGCTGCACACCCTCATCGGCGCGGGCGCCGCGGAGGGGGCGATTGACGCCTCCAACATCCTCAAGCCGGCGCTGGCCCGCGGCGAGCTGCAGTGCATCGGCGCCACCACGTTGAACGAGTTCCGCAAGCATGTGGAGAAGGACCCGGCGCTGGAGCGCCGCTTCCAGCCGGTGATGGTGGACGAGCCCACGGTCGAGGAGAGCATCGCCATCCTGAAGGGGCTGCGCGCTCGCTATGAAGCCCACCACGGAGTGCGCATCGAGGATGAGGCGCTCATTGCCTCCGCGCGGCTCTCCAGCCGTTACATCCCCGATCGCTTTCTCCCCGACAAAGGGATTGACGTGATGGACGAGGCCGCTTCCCGGGTGAGGCTGCAGATCAGCGAGCCGCCGGCGGAGGTGAAGCGCCTGCGGGAGGAGATGGAAGCGGTCTCCCGCGAGCTTCAGAAGGTGGTGAGCGTCAACCCGCTGGAGCGGGATGAGGCGGACTTCCAGCGCGGCATGAAGCTGCGGGATCAGCGGCAGCGGCTGCGGGAAGAGCTCACTGCGCTGGAAGAGGGGTGGCGCGAGCAGCGCGCCGCCTCCCGGAATCTGGTGCGGGAGGAGGACATCGCCGAGGTGGTGTCGGCGTGGACCGGGGTGCCGGTGATCCGCCTCTCCGAGGGCGAGACCGACAAGTTGCTGCGCATGGAGGAGGAGATCCATCATCGCATCGTGGGCCAGGAAGACGCGGTGCGGGCGGTCTCCAAGGCGGTGCGGCGCGGCCGCGCCGGGCTGAAGGACCCCAAGCGGCCGGTGGGTTCGTTCCTCTTCCTGGGGCCCACTGGGGTGGGCAAGACGGAGCTGGCGAGGGCGCTGGCGGAGTTTCTGTTTGATGACGAAGACGCCATGGTGCGGATTGACATGTCCGAGTACCGGGAGCGGCACAGCGTCTCCCGGCTGATCGGCGCGCCGCCGGGATATGTGGGCTACGAGGAGGGCGGCCAGCTCACCGAGGCGGTGAGGCGGAAGCCCTACTGCGTGGTGCTGCTGGACGAGGTGGAGAAGGCCCATCCGGAGGTGTTCAACATTCTCCTCCAGGTGATGGAGGACGGTCGGCTGACCGATTCCCAGGGGCACGTGGTGGACTTCCGCAATGCCGTGGTGATCATGACCAGCAATGTGGGGACCAGCCTGGTGGACCTGGGGGTGGGGCTGGGGCTGCGGCAGGCCGGGTCGGATGAGGACATTCGCTCCTACGAGCGGATGCGCGATATGGTGCTGGAGAGGCTGAAGCAGACCTTCCGCCCCGAGTTCCTCAACCGGGTGGACGAGGTGATCGTGTTCCACGCCCTCACCGAGGAGCAGATGGGCAAGATCGTGGACCTGCTGCTGGGTCGGGTGTCCGAGCGCATCGTTGAGCAGGAGCTGAAGCTGCACGTCAGCGACGAAGCCAAGGCCCTGCTTGCCAAGGAGGGATTCGACAAGACCCTGGGCGCGCGGCCCCTGCGCCGCGCCATCCAGCGGCTGATCGAGGACCCGCTCTCAGAGGGGCTGCTCTACGGCAAGTTCCACGAAGGCGACACCATCGAGGCCGTGCTCGAAGACGGCGTGATCGTCTTCCACCGCGCCGAGGAAATGGCGCCGCTGGCGGGGTAGCGCCTGTAGCGCAGGTTTCCTAACCTGCGCCGGCGCCGCAGGCGCCGCCAGGAGGCTGAATGGCGTGGTTGCGCCCCTGGCCGGGCAGGCACGCCAACGTGGCTAGGTCGGCGGAGCCGACCGCCATGGCGGCCGAAGGCCTAGCCACAGGTCAGGGGACCTCCGCTACAGGAGGGCTCACAGCGTCCGCATTCGCGGGGGGCTGCTCAGGGGCGCGGCGAAGCTCTCTTACTGTGGTTATCTGTCCGGAGGCGTGAACGTTGTCGGCTGCCATCTATCCCATCACCGCCATCGCGCCGACGGTGGCGGAAGTGCTCGGCGTCCGCGCGCCGCGGTGCGCGGTCGAGCCGCCTATCGAGAAGATTCTAGGTGATCTGCGCGGCGCCGACCGCGTGGCGGTGCTGGCGCCGGATGCGCTCGGGCTCACCGTGTGGCAGCACTGGCGGAGGGAGATGCCGTTCCTGACAGGGCTGCACGAGCGCCGGCATCTGGTGCTACGGTCGGTGCGGCCCACCATGACTCCGGTGAACTTCGCCGCGCTGGTGACCGGGGCCGAGCTGGAGACACACGGGCTCAGCAACAAGGATGAGGAGCTGCAGTGCGAGAGCCTGTTCGATGTGGTGCGCGAGGCGGGTGGCACGAGCGCGGGGGTGGGCAATGCGGGGTACACCGGGGGGCGGTTCCTGGCCCGATACGCCGACCTGCCCGGCCGGGTGGAGCCGCCGGATGATGACGCGGTGGTGGAGATGACGCTGCGCCTGGCGCGCGAGCACACACCGCGGTTCATCATCACCCAGTTGGGCGAACCGGATACGACGTTCCACCGTGTTGGGCCGACCGCGCCGGAGGCGGAGGGTGTGATCAGGGACACCGACCGCCGCGTGCGGCGGATCGTCACCGGCATGGTGAGTCTGGGCTATGGCGTGGTCGTGCTCGCGGATCACAGCCAGCACGATGTCCCGGCCGAAGATCCGAGCGAGTACCGCGGCTGGCACGACGACCTGATCGTTCCGGAGGATGCCTTGGTGCCGTGCACGTGGGTGCGGTAGCCCGCCCTGCGACGCTCCAAGCGGCGGAGGGCGGGGGCAGGAGATCAGGTCCTCCTCTGCGAAGTGGCCCTACACTAGCATTGGCGCATATGGGAGGAGAACATGCCCGATCTGTCTCGCAGCCGCACGAGAAGTCTCACTATACTGGCCGCGCTGGCGGCGCTGCTGGTGGCGGCCGTGGGCTCGGCCTGGGGTGCGACCCCGCAGGCGGCCGCCCAGGCAAGGCTCATCCCCGGGATGCCGGAGAAGGTGATGACGCTGCCGGCGCCGCTGGTCACGAGACTGCAGACCACCAAGCAGAGGGCCAACGTACAGGAGCTGCAGCAGATCTACTTCATCCGCAACGGCATCCCGCACCTTCGGTCGCGGGGGATGGAGATCCAGTTGCTGCCGCTGGAGAAGATGGAGGTTCATCCCACCGCGGCACAGATCCAGGCATCTCAAGTGCTCGTCGGGCCGGTCGCCAAGTACCGCGACTACATCATGCGGAAGCCGGTCCACATCCCGGAGCCGCCGCCGGAGACGGTTGACCGCCGGCCGCAGCAGACCTCCATCAAAGACCAGAACCCGCGCGGCACCTGCTACGCCTTCGCTTCCATCGCCGGCCTCGAGGCGGCCTATGGCGGTGGGACACTCGACCTCTCCGAGAACTACGCCAACTACTGGTTCATGAAGCACGAGAGCAAGGGGTGCAAGTCAGACGGCGTTGGCGCCTTCGACTGGGGCAGCATCGTTCGCGATCACGGCGTCTGCACGGAGACGATCTGCCCGTATCTGCTCTCTCCCTACCCAGGCTACTGCAACAACAGCGGCGCCACTCCGCCGGCGAAGAGGACCAATGCCGACAGCCATGACCCCTACCGCATCAAGACCTACGCCGCCCTTTGGCGGGACGAGTCGGTGGGAGACAGCGGCGTGTACGCCAACAATCCGTACTACCTGAGGTCAGTGCTCGCCTCCGGCAAGGAGGTGGTGATAGGCGTGTTCGTGGCCGGGTGGACGGACGCCACCATGAACGACGTGATAGATGTCCGCCTGGGCGGCGACGGCAACCCTCTGCCCTCCTCCGGCGGGCACGTGATGCTGGTGGTGGGCTACGACCAGCCTCACGAGTACTTCATCGTGAAGAACTCCTGGGGCGCCGGTCGCGGACACGCGGGCTATCTCTACATGACTTATGACTACATGCGCACCTACGCGCAGTTGGGGTATGTGATCAACGAGATAGACCCACTGCTGCGGGCGATGCCCCCGCGGGTGATGAGGAGAGTGGAGTAGCGGCCGACCGTCCTAGGACTGATCGCAGACGCGGAACGCCTGCCTGAGCGCGGCCACAGGGTCGCCTTTGGGCGAGAACTCGTGGCCGACGTACAGGTCATACTCTGTGGCGGCGATGGCGCGGCAGATGCCGGCGTAGTTCAGCTCCTGCTCGTCATCCAGGTCCCGCCGCCCGGGGTTGCCAGCGGTGTGGAAGTGGCCGATCCAGTGAATGTTCTGCTGGATGGTGCGGATGACATCCCCCTCCATGATCTGCATGTGGTAGATGTCGTAGAGCAGGCGCACCCGCGGGCTGTCCACCAACTCAAGCACTGCCACCGCCCAGTCGGTGCGGTCGCAGTCATAGCCTTTATGGTTCACCTTCGAGTTCAGCACCTCCAGATTGGCATTCACTCCCATCTCCTCGGCATAGGGAGCGACTCGCCTCAACCCCTCCGTGGTGATCTCGATCGCCTCCTGCCTGGTTCGGTCCGGCTGGCGGTTGCCTGACAGGCAGATCACCCCTGGGATGTCGTGCTTGGCAGCCAGCGCAATGGAGGCGCGCAGTTGCTTCTCCACGAGTTCGTGGTCGGCGCGGCTGTTCAGCCCACCCTGCGCGTGGCCGGTGAAACTGGCCACACGGAGGCCGTGCCGCTTCGCCAGCGCCACCTGCTCCTCGAAATCCTCCTCCGGCCGCCAGAACTCCACCGCCGGGAACCCGATCTCCGCCGCCGCCCGACAGATCGCCTCCAGCGTCATGCTCGCCGGAGGGCTGGTGAACATGGGGATGCAGATGGATTGCTTGATGCGGGCCATCACCTCACCTCTGGGCCTGACTTTGGCGGGTGGGGAGGGGATACCTGCTGGAGGGGCCGGCGCGTAGGGGCGCATTGCATGCGCCCCCCCCCGGTGTGGGATCCGGGCCTGCCCGCCGTAGCTTCAGCGAAGGCGGGTCCTCCCGGCGACCGTCACCTTGAGGGATCGCCTTGAGGACCCTCGATAGGCGGGCGAGCGGGGCTTCCGCAGTGGCGGGCACCGGAGTGCCCGCCCGACATCGGGCAGGAGATGAACTCCTGCCCTACGAAGTGGAACCGCAGGCTGGGAGCCTGCGCCACGTGTGACGGCGGGGCGTGTAAGCCCCGCCCTACAGGAGAGGACCAACTGCGATGGCTGGACGCAACTACTCGATGTGGGATTATCTGAATAAGGTGGCGGCGGAGAGGAAGCCGCTGATGACTTTCGAGGGGAAGTCGAAAGCGGATTGGGAGCGCTGGCGCAAGGAGTTCTCGGCGAAGCTGATGGAGCTGTGCGGGGAGTGGCCGCAGCAGGTGGACCCGAAGCCGGAGGTGATCTACTCCGTGGATGAGGAGGACTTCCTCCGGGAGAAGGTGGTGATTGACACCGAGCGGCACTTCAGCGTGCCCATGTACGTGCTGATCCCCAAGGACCGGAAGCGGGCGAAGGGCGGGAAGCTGCCGGCAATCGTCGCCTTGCACGGGCACGGGCAGTTCGGCAAGGAGCCGGTTGCCGGAGCGACCAGCACTGACAACCCCGGCATCGAAGCCAGCATGAAGCAGCACAACTACGACTACGGCCGCCAGATGGCGCGGGAGGGGTATGTGACCATCTTGCCGGATTCCCGCGCCTTCGGGGAGCTGTCGCCGACACCGGATCGGGACACCTGTGGCGTGCACTTCATCCGCGGATCGCTGTTGGGCCTCAACCTGCTCACCCTCAACATCTGGGACATGATGAAGGTGGTGGACTACCTGGTGACGCGGCCGGAGGTGGACCCGGACAGGGTCGGCGCCATGGGGCTGTCGTGGGGCGGGACGCGGACCACCTTCCTGTCGGCGATGGACGAGCGGATCAAGGCGGCGGACATCATCTGCTACGTCACGCAGTTCGAGGAGTTCGCCATCCACATGGGCAACTTCTGCGGCTCGCAGTTCCTACCGAATCTGTTCAAGTACGGGGATGTCGCCGATGTCGCCGGCCTGATCGCGCCCCGGCCCCTGCTGGTGGAGAACGGAACCTATGATCTGGGGTTCCCGATCGAGGCCTCGCTGAGGGCCCACGAGCACCTGCGCCGCATCTACCGCGCCGCGGGGGTGGAGGACCGGTTCCACGTGGATGTCTTCCTCGGCGGGCACCAGTTCCATGGGCCGAGCGCGAGGGAGTTCTTCGAGGAATGCCTGTAGGGCAGACTTGTAGTCTGCCGCTTGTCGGGCAGGCTTGGGAGCCTGCCCCACTGGCAGATGCCTCTAGCCCAGGGTCTGGGCTATCTGCTCCCACACCTGTTCGAGCTGCCGGAGCGCCGCCTCCCTACCCGCGGTGGTATCCACTATCCAATCCGCCCGCTCAATCTGCTCGGCCGGGAGCATCTGGGCGGCGATGCGCTGGCGGACCGCTTCTTCGCGCAACCGGTCCCTCTCCATCACCCGGCGGATGCGTTCCTCCTCCGAGGCGGTGATCAAGAGAACGCGGTCAACCATGCCTTCTCCACCGGCCTCCAGGAGCAGGGGGGCCACGATGCAGACGACTTGGGGCGCGGGCTTGCCGGGGCCGGGGTCCCTGAGCTGGTCGAGGCGGCGCTGCACCTCGGCAAGGATGGGAGGGTGGGTGATGGCGTTCAGCTTCGCCACCAGAGACGGGTCGGAGAAGATGGTCTGGGCGAGCTTCGCACGGTCGAGGGAACCGTCTTGGCAGAGGAAGCGGTCGCCGAAGGTGGCGGCGATCTGCCCGAGGAGCGGAGAACCCGGGCGGGTCAGCTCGCGGGAGATCTCATCTGCGTCGAGGATGGCGGCCCCGCGACTGCGGAGGAAGTCGGTCGCTAGGCCTTTTCCGCTTCCGATTCCGCCGGTGATGCCGATGACGAGCATGGCTCATCCTTGAGGGGAGCGTCGGCCTCCGCATCCGCCTCGTCGGGAACGGCGGCAGTGGACTCGTCGCTCCGGCTCTCGGCGGCGTAAGACTCTGCGTCAGGCTCTGCGACTGCCTCCGTCTTAGGGGCCGATTGAGCGTTTGTCAACTTGTCGCCGACCAGATCGCCAATGGTGACTCGGCTCCCGTCGCGCTGGCGCTCCATGTAATCCTTCAGCTCGGCGCGTTCCTTCGCCTGAGCGACCAAGCGCAGGCTCAGGGTGAGGCGTCTCTCGTTGGGGCGGATGTTGATGACCTTCGCTTCCACCGTCTGCCCGACCTGGAGCACATCCTGCACGCGCTGTCCGCGGCCGCCAGGCAGCTCGGAGTTAGGGACGATCGCCTCCACGCCGCTCTCCAGCCGCACGAAGGCGCCGGCGGGGATCAGGCGCGAGACCGTGCCAGTGACATTCTGTCCGACCGCGAGCTGCTGTCGGATCTGCTCCCACGGGTCGGGCAGGATCTGCTTGAGGCCGAGGCTGATGCGGTTGGTCTCGCGATCGTGGCGCAGCACCACCACGTCAATCCTCTGACCGACCTTGACCACCGTGCTGGGATGCTCGATGCGCGTCCAGGACATCTCGGTGATATGCAGCAGGCCGTCCACGCCGCCGAGGTCCACAAACGCGCCGTAGTTGGTGATGCGGCGAACCACTCCCTTGTAGACCACGTTCTCCTTGATGGTAGCGATCGTCTGCTCCCTGCGGCGTCGGCGTTCCTCTTCCACCGCCTGCTTCTGGGAGACCACCACCCGCTTGCGGGCCCGGTCCACCTCGACGATCTTCACCTTCACCGTCTGCCCCAGGAACCGGTCCAGGGCGTGCACATTGCGGGCCTGCACGTGAGACGCGGGCAGGAACCCGCGCACTCCCAGGTCCACCACCAGCCCGCCCTTGACGCGGTCTATCACCATCGCGGACAGCACTTCTCCGCGTTCGTAGGCCTCGGTCAGGTGCCGCCAGGTCTGCTCGTAGTCGGCGATCCTCTTGGAGAGAATCGGGCTCCCCTCTTCGTCTTCCGGCTTGACCACATATACCGCCACGCGGTCGCCCACCGCCAAAGGCTTCTCTTCCTCACCCCCGGCGGTCAGCTCCTCGGCAGGGATATGGCCCTCTGACTTGGTTCCGACATCCACCAAGGCCCCGGTTTCATCTATGTGGACTATCAGGCCGTCAACGATCTGGCCCCTGGTCAATGTCGCCACAGGCATGTCCATCTTCTCGGGAGTTGCCGCCGCGTTGTCAGATACGGCTGGGCCTACGCCCTCGACATCCTTTGGCGGCTCGGCGCCAGTGGCCTCCCCAGGCTCAACACCAATGTCCTCAGTCTCCATCATGCCCTCCGCAAGTTCTCAGCGCGATGTCCCTACACGTTGTGCGAACATGGTTCTTCCTGTCCGCTCGCGGCATATAAGGACCCCAAAGGGGCAATTTCGAAACTAGGTTTCGCTCTGCGCCCGACGCCAATGGGTGAACCACTACCGGCAAACTGGCGTTGTTCTGGTACCTGCGACTCTAATCCAGCCGTGTCGTGATGACCTGATCGGTCCACCAGCACAGATTGCGTCATGCAGCCGGTCTGCAACACTATTATCACAAAGCGGTAGCACCTCCGTGCTAGCTGCCAAGCGTGCGCTTTGTAGGTGCCCCCAGGCCTCTGACTACTAGTTTCGATACCCGAACCTCTATTCCTCTTCTCGCGAGCGCGCCTGTTACCTTTTGGGGTGTTATGTGCGGGAAGCAGCGCAACGTCAGCGGGGGGAGGTGCACCGGATCGAGACCCTTGGGCCGGTCGTGCGACAGATCATGTGCACAAACGGAGCGCCTGACTCCCAGGCCGGGATCCGGCGCTCGGCTCGGCCCGGCGGCCCAGGCAGCACACAGGGTGGTAGGTGAGGTGACCGGCTGTGCAGGTCTCTCGACCTGTGGAGATGGGCGTGCAACCCTCTTGTGTTTCGCAATGGCGGCTCGTACTATGGGGGTGACTACCCGGACATCCGTGTTGAGTGTGAGAGACGCTGTGGTCGGGAGGCAGAGATGGGAGCGGGCGCTTGGTCTGGGAAGGTGGAGAGGATTGATCCGTGGCGGTGGCGCATCCCGCGCAGCTACAAGCGGGAGATGCGCGCCGATGGAATCGTCTACGCCTCCGCGCAGATGATGGAGGCGATCAGATCGGACAACGCCCTCGAGCAGGTGGCGAACGTGGCCTGCCTGCCGGGGATAGTCGGCAACTCGCTGGCGATGCCGGATATCCATTACGGCTACGGGTTTCCCATCGGCGGGGTGGCGGCGACGGAGGTGGAGGGGGGCGTGGTCTCGCCCGGAGGTGTGGGGTATGACATCAACTGCGGAGTGCGGTTGCTGCGCACCAATCTCACCCGCCAGCAAGTGGAGCCGAAGATCAAAGACGTTGTGGACCAGATCTTCGTGGACGTGCCTTCCGGGGTGGGCAGCAAGGGGAAGGTGAGGGTGGACGAGCGCGAACTGGACAGAGTGCTCGTGCAGGGGGCGCAGTGGGCGGTGTCGCAGGGCATGGGGTGGGCGGAGGACGTCGACCACATCGAGAGCGGGGGGAGGATCGAGGGGGCGGACCCCGGAGTGCTGTCAGCGCGGGCGAATCAGCGGGGCCGGCCGCAGCTCGGCACCTTGGGGGCTGGCAATCACTTCCTCGAAGTGCAAGTCGTTGACGAGATCTTCGACGCGGAGGTGGCGCGGGCCCTGGGGATTGCGGAGGTGGGGCAGATCACGGTGATGGTGCACACCGGCTCCCGCGGGCTTGGCTACCAGGTGTGCGATGACTCGCTCGCCGAGATGCAGCGAGCGGTGGAGAAGTACGGCATCCAGCTTCCCGACCGGCAGCTCGCCTGCGCGCCGGTGACCTCGCCGGAGGGCCGGAGATACCTGGCCGGGATGGCGGCGGCCGCCAACTATGCCTGGGCAAACCGCCAGTGCATCACCCACTGGACGCGGGAGGCGTTCGAGCATGTCTTCCAGACCGGCGCCCGGAAGCTGGGAATGGAAATCATCTACGATGTCGCCCACAACGTGGCAAAGATTGAGGAACACCCGGTGGACGGCAAGGTGAGGAAGCTCTGCCTCCATCGCAAGGGCGCCACGCGTGCCTTCGGGCCGGGCCATCCCCTGCTCACCCCGCCCCACCAGCAGACCGGGCAACCGGTTATCGTGCCCGGGGACATGGGCTCGGCTTCCTACCTGATGGTGGGTACCGAGAGAGCGATGAAGGAGACGTGGGGCTCGACCTGCCACGGCGCCGGCCGGATGATGAGCCGCCACGCTGCCATCCGGTCCGCCCGGGGCCGCAACATCGCGCAGGAGCTGGCGGAGAAGGGCATCTACGTCCGCGCCGCCAGCCGGGAAGTCCTCGCCGAGGAAATGCCCGAGGCCTACAAGGACGTGGACCAGGTGGTGCGGGTCTGCCACGAAGCCGGCATCTCCAAGCTGGTGGCAAAGGTGAAGCCGCTGGGGGTGATGAAGGGGTAACGGAGGGGAAGACCCCCCTGGCCAGCTTGGTGATGACGGCAGGCGGGTCCGGTAGATGGCGGTAGGGGCGGTGGCAAAGCGCAAGCGCGAGAGGCTGTCCGACGATCGCCGGGTTTGGTATGCCGACGGGCCCATGGTCCTTCATTGCGCGGACGCCCGTGTCATGCCCGAGCTGGCGGACCAGTCAGTGGACCTGGTTGTCACGTCACCTCCATACTGGGACATCAAGAACTACCGGACCTCTGGGCAGATGGGCCTTGGCCAAAGCTACGAGGAGTACTGGGAGGAGCTTGGCAAGGTGCTCGCGGAGTGCCATCGGGTTCTCCGCCCCGGCCGAGCGTTCGCCATCGTCATTGGCACTCGCATCTCCGACGGTGACCTCAAGCATATCCCGGCCGACCTCATCCAGCGTATGCCCGACATCGGCTTCACGCTGCGCAAAGAGATCATCTGGGTGAAGCCGAAGGGAACGCAGGGATTGTGGCAGCGGGGCACGACTCAGTTCCTGAAGGATAAGCCGTATGTCGGGTGCTTCAACATCAATATACAGCACGAGTTCATACTGATCTTCTCCCGGGATGGCGACGCGCCGACGGACACCGAACACAGATTGCCGGAGGCCTTCATCAAGGAGGTCGCCTGGAGCGTGTGGGAGATGCCCGTCTCCACGATGAAGGGACATCCTGCTCCCTTCCCGGAAGCCATCCCGCGGAGGCTGATCGCGCTTTACACGCATCCACGCGAGATCGTGCTTGACCCGTTCATCGGCTCTGGCACCACGGCCGTGGCGGCGCTGAAAGAGGGCAGGCGCTGTGTCGGGTACGAGATCAGCGAAGAATACTGCAAGCTGGCGGAGGAACGCGTGACCGGCCTGCAGTTCCCGGTGTCCCGCCGCGAGGGCTTGGCCTAGGTCTTCCGCGTCCGGCCCCTGTGGCCGGAGTGTTACGCTGGCAGGCCCGGCCCTTAGGCCGGGCCTGCCAGCGTGTGTGAGCGAGCGACTAGTTCAGCGTGAGCTTGATCCGGCACACGTCCACATAGGTGTCGTAGTTGTTGCTGTTCTGAGAGCACCCACACATCGTGACATGCATGTACCCGGAGCTACTCATGTAAGTCGAGACGGCGGTGCTGTTCCACGTCATCGTTTGATCGGTGGTGGTCCACAGACCTCCGCCCATCCCGGTGTTGCCGCCGCTGCCGTCCTGCTTGAGGATCAGGAACTGATAGTACGGCTGGTCGGTCCGCGTGCAGTGGAGCTCGTATTCCACCGTGATCTTGCTCACCTGGGCCGGGGTGTAGCCGGTGTGGAACTCGTAACGCAGGCCGGAGTTGTGGTTGCTGGTATTGCAGCGAACCTGCATGTAGCCGTCGTTGCTGGTCTGCACATCGCTCAGGCCGCCAGCGATCAGCGTCCCGACGCCGTTGCTGTGCCAGTTCCAGGCGTCTGGGTACACGTAGACCTCCGTCGGCCCCGAGACGCTGATGTAGGTGCTCTTCACCTCGTCATCGTAGCCGGCCGCATTGGTCGCCCGCAGCGAGACGGTGTAGGTGCCCGCACTGGTGTACTGATGGCTGGGATTCTGAGATGTCGAGGTGCCACCATCCCCGAAGTTCCAGCTCCACGAGGTGGGTGAGTTGGTCGAGGAGTCGGTGAAGCTCACCGTCAGCGGGGCCGTGCCCGAGGTGGGCGAGCCGCTGAAGTTTGCCACCGGAGGCTGGGGCGCGGAGGTGACGCTGATGTAGTTGGTCTTCACCTCGTCATCGTAGCCGGCCGCATTGGTCGCCCGCAGCGAGACGGTGTAGGTGCCCGCACTGGTGTACTGATGGCTGGGATTCTGAGATGTCGAGGTGCTGCTGTCTCCGAAGCTCCAGCTCCAGGAGGTGGGCGAGTTGGTCGAGGAGTCGGTGAAGCTCACGGTCAGGGGCGCGGTCCCGCTCGTGGGCGTGCCGCTGAAGTTCGCCACCGGCGCCGAGCCGCCGCCGCCCGCGGGCTTGAGCGCGATGCTCATCATGCCTTTCGCGGCCGCGGTCGCGCACGTGACGGTCGTGTTACCATACGCCCCGGCCGTCGCCTTCTCGCCGGTAGCCACGGCCACCCCGCCGCCGTTGCCCGCGCCACGGGTGTTATCCGTCCGCTCGGTGACGCTGGTCAGGTTGCCGTTCGCCCAGGCCGAGAAGTTCGCCGTGCCGTTCGCATCCGGTAGGGCCGTGGCCAGCGCCGCCACCACCAGCGTATTGGCCACGGTGGTGGTCGCACCGGGAATTGCCCCGCTGGTGTCAGCCGTAGACTCGACGCCGCCGGCCGTCACATCCCACGGGTCGCCGGAAGTGGCACACCCCCGGATGGCGATCATGCGGCCAATCTGGTGATTGCCCGAGTCGCTGGTGGTCGGAGCGCCTTGCGTCCCATTGTACCGTGACCAGAAGGCGGTGAGTCGCGTCGCGCTGGTTCCCCCCGCCGTGCCGGTTCCTTGCGGAGAGCTAGCCACCGCGGTCCAGGTCCCGCCGTTCTGATTCGAAATGGAGATGGCCTCGTTTGCAGTCTCCAGGAACAGCAGCAGGATGTCGTTGGTCGCGATCCCAGCCGGAAGCGCGGGCGTGATCGCGCCGGTGCCATAGGCCACTGATCCGGCTGCGACGAACGTGGGGGTGCTGCCACCGCCAGAGGAAACGGTAATGTAGTTGGTCTTCACCTCGTCATCGTAGCCGGCGGCATTGGTCGCCCGCAGGGAGACCGTATAGCTGCCGGCACTGGTGTACTGGTGGCTGGGGTTCTGAGCTGTCGAGGTGCTGCTGTCTCCGAAATTCCACGACCAGGAGGTGGGGCTGTTGGTGGACAGGTCGGTGAAGGCCACCGTCAGCGGCGGACTGCCGCTGGTCGGGTTGCCGGAGAAGTTGGCCACCGGCGGCTGCGGCGTCCCTGCCGGCAGCTGCACGATGAAGAGGTCCAGGCGCCCCTGGTTGGCGTAGTTGCTGGTATAGGCGAAGTACTTGTGATCCCGGCTGACGTTGCCGCGCGGCGAGCTATAGTAGTCCGTGTAGTGCGAGTAGTGATGGCAGACGTGGGTGACCGTCTGGTTGCCGTCCACGGTGATCAGGAAGACTTCGTCTCGCAGGTAGTTGTCCGGCGGCGTGTTCATCGCGTAGCTGGACATGGCCACCTTGGTCTCATCGTTTCCGAGGCAGGAGATGTGCTGGTCCAGGCTCCAGTTGTTGCCCCAGTCCAGCACCAGCGAGAAGCTGTGTGGGGTGGCGAAGCTCCGCTTCAGCACCCGGTTCACCCAGTTCTCGTAGCCGATGTTTACGTTGGTCTCGTTGTCGGAATGGCCGGGCGCGTAGTCCGGCGCGCCGTCGGTTAGGGTTTCCACCGTGCCGGTCTGCATGTCGTAGACCTTGTCGGTGCTGTTGCCGAGCTTGGCGAGTAGGTAGCGCCCGCTCTTGTCCACCTGCACCTCGTCGAAGGTGGTGTCGGCCACGTTCACCTTGATCTCGTTGGTGTCACGCTTCCATGCCGCGTATCCAACAAAGCCACTCCGTCGCGAGGTGAAAGAAAAGACGTTGTCGTCCATGCTGCGGTGCATCTGCCACAGGCTGGTGGGATCGCCGGCCAGGCCGGCTCCGGTGAAGTCCTTGACGAGGGTCCAGACGCCGGAGTCCACGTCATAGGACCAGATCTTCAACGCGTCGTGAGCATAGATGAGAGTGGGGGTGACGCCGCTCCAGATAGCATCGTCCTGGCGGGGCGACCCGCCGCCCGGGGGACTGGTAGGGAAGAGCGAGCTCCGGCTGCCCACCAACAGGAAGTTGACGGGATCGAAGTGCTGCACATATTGCACGTTGTTGGTGATGTCATAGACCAGGATGTGGGTGTTGTCCTTGTTAAAGGTGGGCCAGTAGGAGTAGACCGTTCCCCAGTCACCGCCATCCGTGGCATCGGTGACCCGCATGATGGTCGTGCCCCAGGTGGGGTCAATGAACTTGCCTCCCTTTGCGGGGAGCGTGGGTGGGTTGCTTGGCCAGTAGGCCAGCGCACTGCTAGCGAAGAGGAGAAGTGCCGCGAGGGCCACCAGCAGACACGCCAGGGATGAGACGCGCTTCACTTCGGACCGCTTCATCGTTACGCTTCCCCCTATTGGGCGTATGAAGTCGGCGCTGAGTTGCACGGCCGCCTGTCCCGCCGCAAAGCGCCCCGACCGGCGGAAAGGCGTTCCCGCTTCCCCCTGCTATCACCTCCCTCCGTAAAGCTTGTCCGCTCAGGGCGGACCGGCCCACCTAAGGCGGGCCAGCCACCAGCCCGCGGATTCTAGCCGCGGGAGGTCAGCTCGTCATTGAACGCGCTTCCACGCTTGTTGTATAATCTTCCGATGACATCGGAATTCGAACAAATCAACGATGCCGCCGACTGGATTGTCCGGGCGCGGCCCTCCTACTTTGCGCTCTCCGCCGCGGCCCCGCTGTGGACGGCCGTGGGCCGGTATGAGACGGCTGCGCCACTGGACGTGAACATCCACGCGGGGCTGGAGGTTGGGATCATACTGTCCGGCCGCGCGGAGAGACATTTCCAGGAGTGTGTAGTCCCGGGGGTCCCCGGGGACGTATGGCTGTGCGCGATGTGGGAGCCGCACGGCTGGCGGGTGCCGGTGGTGGGCACGGAGCGGGTGGTGCTGGTGTTCCTGCCGGAGTTCCTCGGCGAGGAGATGCTCGGTGAGATGCACTGGCTCAGCCTGTTCGCGGCACCGCCGAAGCATCGCCCGGCCGTCACCACACCAGCGATGCGCCAGAAGGTGCTGGCCATCGGGCGCGAGATGGAGCGGGAGATCGTCGGCCGGCGACTGGGCTGGGAGACGGCGGTGCGAATTCATCTGCTGCACCTCTTGTTCCTGCTCGGCCGCAACTGGAGACCTCCCCCGGGACGCAAGCATCCAGCGCGGCGAACCAGCGCGGAGGCGCTGACCAGGATCATGCCGGCGCTGCTGTTGCTTCACACGCGGAACCTGGAAGGGGTGTCCCTGTCTGAGGCGGCCGCCGCCTGCGGGCTTGGGCGTTCTCAGTTCTCGGCAGTGTTCCATCACACCATGGGGGCGAGCTTTGGGCAGTTCGCGCTTCGGGGGCGGCTTGCCGCGGCCGCGCTGCTGCTGCTCAACACCGGTCTCTCGGCTCAGGCCATCTCGCGGCAAACGGGCTTCGCGGATCCGAGCCACTTCCATCGGGCGTTCGTCGGGCACTACGGGTGTACGCCAGGGCGCTACCGCACCAGCCGAGGATAGCGGCCGACCATAGACAACCCGCCGCGGCCTGATCAATGGCCGCGGCGGGCGCCCCCTGCCTCTTGCTGGTCTTCCCGCCCCCTACGGGTTCTGGATGCTGTCCGAGGTCTCGTGGTTGGCGCCGGACTGGTACGGATAGCCCGACTTGGCCAGGTTCGTCACCGTGCAGGTGAAGGTGCCTCCGCTCGCGTTCACCGGCGAGGTGAACACGACCTGCCCGCTGGCGTTGGTGGTGCCGGAATCAGTCCCGGACACACACCCCGACCAGGTGATGTTCACAGTCACGCCCTCCAGCGCGGCGCAGGCCTGGTCGTGTGCAGTGATGGTCGCTTCCGCATAGTACCCGCGGCCACTGGGAGGCCCGCTGCCCTTGTACTTGCCCACCAGGTCAATCGAGCCCACGTGGCAACTCGTGCTCGGCTGTTGGCTGACGGTGATGTAGTTGGGCTTGGTCTCGGTATCAGAGCCCTGAGCATTGGTGGCAGTGAGGCCGACTGTGTACGAGTTGACGTTGTTGTAGGTGTGGCTCGGGTTATGAGCCGCGGAGTTGCCGCCATCCCCGAAGGTCCACGACCAGGAGGTGGGGCTGCCGGTGGAGGTGTCGGTGAAGGCCACCGCCAGGGGCGCATACCCGCTGGTCGGATTGCCGGTGAAGTTGGCCACCGGCGGCACCGGTCCGCTCACCAGCTCGAACGCTCCAATGTCCCAGCCGCCGCCCTGGGGCCGGGATACCCCTTCGATATCGGAGGTGACGGCCGGGTATGGAGTGTTGCCGGCGCTGCTCGTGCCGTGGTCAATAAGCGCGGTGCTGGCCGCGGTGATGCGGTAGCAGTCAACCCATCCCTGCCAGGTGGTGGCGGAACCGGTCGGGTTCGCCAGGTTCGGGTTGCCGAAGGTGGCGCCGGTCTCCTGGTTGGGGTCCACGATCCCCGCGCTGGGGATGGGGTTGCCGTTGTTGTAGTAGTTGTTGTACCCGGTCTGCCAGTCCGAATAGGGAGCGCTGCGGTACTGGTAGACGGTCCACATGTCACCGTCTGTGTCGAGGAACACGTTGTTGAAGAAGTACACTCCATCGCTGCCGGTGCTGAAGCTGGTGCTGGTGCGCTGGTGGACTATCCCGTAGTTCGCGCTGCCGCAGTTGTGCACCATGTTATTGTAGAAGTAACCGTGGTAGCAGTCATAGGTGCCGATGGCGCCGCGCGGGCAGTCGCGGATGATGTTGTTGCGGTAGATGCAGTTGTAGGTCATGTACGTCTCGTCCCGGATAATCTTCCTGTCGCACTGTTGGCCGAAGCCAGCGGCCGGGTTGTCATTGGTGCCAGCCGTCTGATTGGAGATCACGTTGCCCTCGACGATGCAGTCGTGGGCGCCGCCCTTGACGAACGTTGCCATGTCGTCGAACTCGTGCATGTAGCAGTTGCTGATCTTGCTGTAGTTGACGGTGATGAAGTCCACCAACTGCATCTTGGAGCCGCACCTGGCGGCCTCGCAGCCGTCCACGAAGATGTAGTCCCCGTTCATGTGCATGCAGTCCACGGTGCGGGTGGGATCGTGCGCGTAGCACCGCTGCACGTAGATGTACATGGGATCCAGAGTGGCGGCGTCCGAGTGCACGAGGGCGCTGGAAGCGGCCCCCGTCAACTCGAGTCCGATCAGCCTGCAGTACTGGCGGCCGTGAAAGCAGATGGCATCCGCGTTAGCGCTGTCGCCGATTAACACCGCCGAAAGGTCGCCGTCGTAGGCCTGGATGCTGATGTAGGCCCCGGGCTGGCCCTGTGCGCCGACGTCCCAGTAGAGGTGCTGATTGTACGTGCCCGCCCTAACCATGACGTTGTCGCCGGGCTGGGCGATGGTCACCGCCGCCCTCAGCGTCGCCTTGGGCTGATCAATGGTTCCCGGGTTGCTGTCGTTGCCATTAGTGGCGACGAAGATGTCGGTGGCGAAGGCGCTTGTGCTCAGTACGCCCATCAGACACGCCACAACGAGAATCCGCAACCTGCTGCTCATAGGAATCCCTCCTCTCAACTGCCACTCTCGGTAGCTGCTTGGTCCCTCCCAAGGGACCTACTGAGTTTCGCCCAAACAAGTAGGGAGCCAGCCGAGCTGCGCTCCGGCGTACAGGGCGAAACTCAGACGGATCACGCTGGAAGGCACATGGATGCGTCGGAGACTGCTACTTCGATATGCGACCAGCTATAGGATCACCTCCCCTCCAGTCCCTCCTTGGTATTGAGGCGACTGTCTCTACGCCACCTGCAGGCATTACCCTCTTGCCGGACGGGACCCGCGGTGGCGTTTTCGCGGCGCACAAGGGTACGGCGCCCAGAGGCAGAAGGACATGCTGTCAGATAGCCGTTGGCCGTGCATTTCCACCGGGAGCGGAGAGCATGGAGCTGTCACAACTCGCCAGGTTGCCCGTCATTGACTGCCACACCCACATCGGCGGGGAGGACCTGAACGCCGTTGACGTGATGCTGGAAAAGGAGGCGGCCGCGGGAGTGAAGCAGGTGTGCACGCTCATCACCAGCGTGCCCCGGCGGATCAACGGCAACCCGCAGGGCCTCTACGCCAAAGCCAAGCGGCCGCACCAGGTCTACCTGTTCGCCGGCGTAGACTACTCTCACATCGCCAGCGATGTGGACCACCGGTGGACCTATTCTTTTCCCAAGCAGATAGACCGCCTCATCGCCATGGGGGCGGATGGCCTCAAGATGATCAACGGCAAGCCGAACTGCCGCAAGGACTCGGGCATCGCGCTGGACGCGGCGATCTACCACGGCTACTTCGCGCGCATCGAGGAGACTGGTTTCCCCATCCTGTGGCACGTCAACGATCCGGAGGAATTCTGGGATCCGGCCGCCGCGCCGGAGTGGGCGAAGGGGCCAGGGTGGCTATATGACGATACCTTCCCAACCAATGAATCGCTCTATCAAGAGTGCGAGCGAGTGCTGGCGAAGCACCCGAAGCTGAAGGTGATCTTCGCCCACTTCTACTTCCTCTCCGACTTCCTGGACCGCGCCGCCGCCTTCCTCGACCGCTTCCCCAACGCCTATCTCGACCTGGCGCCTGGGATCGAGATGCTGCACAACTTCAGCAAGCGCCCGGATGCCGCGCGCGAATTCTTCCTCAAGTATCAGGATCGCATCGTCTTCGGCACGGACTTCAGCCCGCGGTTCCTGCTCTCCCGCATCTGGGTGGTGCGCAACTTCCTGGAGACCGACGAGACCTTCCACGTCCCCACCGATGACAACCTCTTCTGGCCCGACCACCGCACCATGATCAAGGGGATCAACCTGCCGGAGGGAGCGCTGCGCAAGATCTACGCGGACAACTACCGCCGCATCGTCGGCAAGGCCCCCAGGCCTCTCAACATACCTCTGGTCATGGACGAGCTCAACCGCCTCACCGTCATCCACGACGCCGTGGCCGCGAGGCCGAACATGGCCAGGAGGGTGGCGGAGGCGCTGGCGGCGGGCGGGGAGGGCGAGGTGGCGGAGGACTGACGGAGCCAACCGCGGCGCTCGGCGCGGAAGACCGTCATGTATCAGTGTCCAGCACGTTTGCCGCCGCGAGCTGCGCGTACCACTCCCCACTCTTCTTCACCGTCCGCTTCTGGGTGGTGAAGTCCACACGCACGATGCCGAAGCGTTTGCTGAAGCCCCAGGCCCACTCGAAGTTGTCCAGCAGTGACCAGGCGAAGTAGCCGCGCAGGGGGACGCCCATCTCGATGGCGCCGTGGGCCTCCCGCAGGTAGTCCCGGTAGTAGACGCGCCGATCCTCGTCCTCGACGCGGCCGTTCGCATCTGGCTGGCCGTCGAAGGCCGCGCCGTTCTCCGTGATGTAGAGCGCGACCGGCGCGTAGTTCTCGTGCACCCAGCACAGGATCTCGCGTAGGCCGGCGGGGTAGATCTCCCACCCCATCTCGGTGACCGGCAGGCGGGGCGGCACCCCGCCGAGGCAGAGAGGCGGGTTGGCGGGGTCATCCCGCACCATCCAGCGGGAGTAGTTGTTGACGCCGATGAAGTCCACAGGGCTCTGCACGGCGCGGCGCTGCTCGGCGGTGAACTCGGGCAGCACTTGGCCAAACATCCGGCGCATCAGCTCGGGGTGGTCTCCGCGGAAGATGGGGTCCAGGAAACGGCGGTTGGAGTAGGCCTCTGAGCGCTGCGAGGCAGCGCGGTCGGCCTCCGAGTCGGTTGCGGGCGGGACAGGGCTGAGGTCGAGCGTGATGCCGATCTTGCCGTCTCCCCCCAGCCCGCGATATCTCTGAACCGCCAGGCCGTGGGCCACCAGCAGCGTGTGGCCCGCCCGCAGATTCTCCTCCAGGTTCTTGTGGCCGGGCGCGTGCTCGCCCTGGTAGTGGCCGTGATGGGCCACCACCTGGGGCTCATTGAGGGTGATCCAGAACTTGACGCGGTCTCCCAGGCGCCGGAACATGAGCTCCGCGTAGTCCGCGAACAGATCGGCGGTGGCGAGATTGGGCCAGCCGCCCTGCTCCTGGATAGCAAGCGGCAGATCCCAGTGGTAGAGCGTCACGGCCGGCATGATACCGGCGGCCAGCAGCTCGTCCACCAGGCGGCTGTAGAAGTCCACCCCGGCCTCGTTCACCCGCCCCTTCCCCTCCGGCAGCACCCGCGGCCAGGAAACGGAGAAGCGGTAGGCCTTTAGGTTCAGGCGCTTCATCAGGGCCACGTCCTCCCGGTAGCGGTGGTAGTGGTCGCAGGCGACATCGCCGGTGTCGCCGTTGGCCACCTGGCCCGGGGTGTGGCTGAAGTCGTCCCAGATGCTGGGGTTCTTGCCATCCTCGTCCCAGGCGCCTTCGATCTGATAAGCGGCGGTGGCCGCGCCCCACAGGAAACCGTCGGGGAAGACCAGCTTGGGCATAGTCCTGCACCTCTTCGGAAGAGCTTCCGCCACAGCTTCGCCCTTCTCAGTGAGGGTCCTCCCGCGCAGGATTCCGGCCCGGGAGGGTGTATGATGTTGGCGGGGAGGAGAGATGCGGGGCAGCGGCTGGCTGATCTTGGCGATGTCGTTGGCGCTGGGCCTGGTCACGGGCGTGTCCGGCTGCCGGACGGCGCAGGGGCCGGACAAGGGCGAGGCCAAGCCCGCGGCGGTGGTGCGCGCGCCCGCGGTGGCAGGGGCATTCTACCCGGGAGATGCGAAGGAGCTGGTCGACGAGGTGAGACGAAACCTCGGCCAGGTAGCTCCTGTGGAGGCTCCGGGCGAGCTGGTGGCGCTGATCGTTCCCCATGCCGGCTACACCTACAGCGCGCCGGTGGCGGCCTACGCTTACCGGCAGCTCGAGGGCAAGCATTTCGACACAGTGGTGGTGATCGGCCCGAGCCACCACTTTCCCTTCGCAGGGATTGCCCTGAGCACGGCCGACGCCTGGGCGACTCCATTGGGGCAGGTGGCGGTTGATCGGGCTGGCTGCGAGGCGCTGCTTAAGAACGACGCGAAGGCCGGCCTCAACGAGGCGGTGCATGGGCCGGAGCATTCCATCGAGGTGCAGCTTCCCTTCCTGCAGACCACGCTCAAGGACTTCAAGGTGCTTCCGGTGCTGATGGTGGACTTCTCGGATGGGAATTGCGCGGCCGCGGCAAAGGCGCTCGCAGATTATGCTCGCGGGAAGTCGGTGCTGCTAGTCGCGAGCAGCGATATGTCGCACTACCCGGCCTATGAGGATGCCACGCGGGTTGATGGACAGACCTTGAGGGCGATACAGACGATGAACCCTCAGCAGGTGGAGGCGGCCACCGACAAGCTCATGGGGTCCGGGGTGCGCAATCTCGAGACCTGCTTGTGCGGCGAGGGCCCGGTGAAGACGGTGCTGATGGCGTGCAAGCTGCTGGGCGCGGACAAGGTGCAGGTGCTTCGCTACGCGAACTCCGGGGATGTTCCTGCGGGACAGCGCGACCGGGTGGTTGGCTATGGTGCAGTCGCCATCTACCGGCCCCCCGGGCGGGCGGGCAAGGAGGCGGCGGAGATGACACAGGGATCGGATGAACTCAACGAGAGGCAGCAGCAGCGCCTCCTCACGGTGGCGCGCCAGACCATCGAGACCTACGTGCGCACGGGCAAGGTCTTGCAGGTGGATGAGACCGACCCGGCGCTGCTGCGAAAGGGGGCGGCCTTCGTCACTCTGCGGATCGAAGGGATGCTGCGCGGCTGCATCGGGAGCCTGGAGCCGGAGGCGCCGCTGATCCAGACGGTACGCGACCGCGCTATCAGCGCGGCGGCGGAGGACCCGCGCTTTCCGCGGGTGAGCGTGCGCGAGCTGCCCGATCTGGAAATCGAGATCTCCGTGCTCTCGCCGCTGCGCAAGGCGGCGAGCTACGAAGAGATCGTAATGGGCAAGCACGGGGTGATCGTGGAGCAGGGCGGACGGCGCGGGGTGTTCCTGCCGCAGGTGGCCGACGAAACCGGGTGGGACCGGGACACCTTCCTATCGCATCTGTGTAGTGACAAGGCCGGGCTGCCTGCCGACGCCTGGAAGCGCGGCGCCACCCTGTATGTGTTCACGGTGCAGGCGTTCTCTTCCCCCGCGCCGCGGTAGAGGCGCGCTGGCCGGGGAGGGGAAGACCTCGCTGGCGGCGTAGTCTATGGGCTGTGGGAGCCTGGCCTGCCCGCCGGCCGTTTGGCGGGGCCTCCAGGCGACTGCAGATCGCTCCGGGGACAGGGCTCCCACAGCTTAGACCAGAGGGATCGCGATGAAGGTGCTCATCACTGCTACCTCATTCAGCACCCTCACGCCCGAGCCGGAGGAACGGCTGACGGCGGAGGGTTACGAGATTGCGCACAACCCCCACGGCCGCCCCATGTCTCCGGAGGAGATCAAGCCCCTGCTGAGAGGGGTGGACGGCATCGCCGCGGGGGTGGATCGGTTCTTCCCCCCGTGCTTCGATGAGGCCGACCGCTTGAAGGTGATCGCCCGCCACGGCGCGGGGATAGATCAGGTGGACATCGCGGAGTGCACGCGGCGGGGGATCGTGGTGGCGAACGTGCCCGGTGCGAACGCGGAGGCGGTGGCGGACATGAGCTTCGCCCTCATGCTGGCAGTCGCCAGGCATGTCCCGGAGGGGGACCGCACCACCAAGGCGGGGGAGTGGGTCAACACCTATGGGCGTGATCTCCACAAGGCCGCTCTAGGGGTGTTGGGCCTGGGGCGGATCGGCAAGGGCGTTGCCCGGCGGGGGCGGGGATTCGACATGCGGGTGCTTGCTTACGATCCCTACTTCGATGAGCAGTTTGCCGCTCAGTATCAGGTCGAGAAAGCCGAGTCGCTGGAACAGTTGATGCGAGAGGCGGATTTCATATCTCTGCACATGCCGGTGATGCCGGAAACGCGGGGCATCATCAATGCGGAGAAGATCGCGCTGATGAAGCCCACCGCCATCCTGGTGAACACCGCCCGCGGCGCGCTGGTGGATGAGGACGCGCTCGCCGACGCGTTGGAGGCAGGCCGCATCTTCGGCGCGGGGTTCGATGTCTACGCGGTGGAGCCACCGATCAACAGCCGACTGCTCAAGTGCCCGCGGACGGTGACTATGCCCCACGTGTCGTCCAACACTCCCGGCGCCCTGCTGGGAATGGGCAACGGGGTCACGGACGCGATCATCGCCGTGTTCAACGGACAACGGCCGGAGTTCTGCGTGAACCCGGAGGTCTACGACAGATGACTCTGTAGGGCGGGCATTCCCATGCCCGCCGCATGAATCGGAGGTACGCTCTCGAATGGCAACAGTTCGCGTCGGTCTTGTCGGATGCGGATTCTCCGCAGGCCTCCACATCCACGGCTACCACAAGCTGGCGCCGGAGAGGTGCCAGGTCGTGGCGGTCTGCGGGATCCCGAAGTCGGAGGCGGAGAAGTTCGCGGCAGAGCGTCACATCCCGAATGTGTTCGGCAGCTTCGACGAGCTGCTCGCCGGCGTGGAGGTGGACGCAGTTGACCTAGCGGTGCCGAACTACCTGCACGCGCCCTTCATCATCCAGGCGGCGAAGGCGGGGAAGCATATCTTCTGCGAGAAGCCGCTGACCGGGTACTTCGGCGATGCGGATACGCCGAAGGACGAGCACGTGGGTAAGCGCTCGAAGCGGATGATGCTGGACCGAGTGATCGAAGAATGCGACCGGGTGGCGGAGGCGCTGAAAGGTTCGGGCGTGAAGTTCGGCTACGCCGAGAACTGGGTCCACGCCCCGGGCTTCAACAAGGTGTGGCGGCTGGCGGCGCAGGCGAAGGGGACCATTCTGCGCATCGAGGCGGAGGAATCGCACTCCGGCTCCCATGCCGCGTATGCAAAGCAGTGGCGGCTGTCAGGCGGCGGGTCGCTGATGGTGAAGGGTTCGCATCCGCTGGGCGCGGTGCTGGAACTGAAGGCGCGGGAGGGCAAGCTGAAGTTCGGCAAGCCCATCCGCCCGGCCTCGGTGATTTGCGAAGTGGGCAACCTCACCTGGATGGAGGCGTTCAAGCAGGAGGAGAAGGAGTACCTTCGCACCGGCTGGCAGGATGTGGAGGACTGGGGGATCATCGTGGTCAAGTTCGAGGACGGGTCGGTGGCGGAGGTGAAGGCCGCCGACACCACCTTGGGGGGAGTTCACAACTACCTCGAAGCCTATCTCTCCAATGCGCGTCTCCGGGTGAACATTGCGCCCAATGACGCCTGTGTCGCCTATGCCCCCGCGCCACACATCTTCGGGGACGAGTACATCGCCGAGAAGATCGAGACCAAGGGCGGCTGGACCTTCCCCTCCCCCGATGAGGACTGGTTTCAGGGCTACTACCAGGAGATCAGCGACTTCATCTCCGCCATCATCGAGGACCGGCAGCCCCTCGCCAGCCTGGCGCTGGCGCGCGAAGTGATGATCGTCCTGTACGCTGCTTACGTGGCGGCTGAAGAGGGGCGGCGCGTAGACGTGACGCCGTTCCTGTAGGGCGGGGTCTCCGCGCCCCGCCACCTGCGAAGGAGGGCAGGGCGGAACTATGTGGGTGTGGGAGCCTCGTAAACAATGCCTAAGGTCCGCGTCGGCCTAGTCGGATACGGCAACGCCGCCAAGTTCCACGTTCCCGCCTTGCGCCAGCTTGGCGAGGAGCGGTGTGAGCTGGTGGCGGTATGTGGCCGGTCGCGGGAGCGGGCGGAGGGGTTCGCGCGACAGTGGAACATCCCCCGCGCTTTCGGCAGCATGGCGGAGATGCTCGCCGGTGTTGAGCTGGACGCGGTGGATCTGGTGGTGCCCAATCACGTCCACGGCCAACATATCATCGGGGCGGCGAGGGCCGGCAAGCACATCATCTGCGAGAAGCATCTCACTGGGTACTTCGGGGAACCGGGAGCGGCGGAAGACGAGTTGATCGGCCACACTGTCCCGAAGGCGAGGATGCTGGAGCGGGTGCTGGAGGAGATCGAGCAGATCGAGCAGGCGCTGGTCAGCAGTGGTGTTCTTCTTGGCTACGCGGAGAACTGGATCTACGCGCCGGCCTTCGTGAAGCTGCGCCGACTGTGCGCAGCGGCAGGTGGCACGATCATGCGGATGGAGGCGGAGGAGTCGCATTCGGGCTCGCCGTCCGTCTATGCGAAGCGCTGGCGCACCGCCGGAGGGGGATCGCTGGTGCTGAAGGGAGCGCATCCGCTCGGTGCGGTGCTCCAGCTCAAGCAGTGGGAGGGACAGAGCAAGTTCGGCAAGCCGATTCGCCCCGCCTCGGTCTCCTGCGAGGCGGGCAATCTCACCTGGATCGAAGCGTTCAAGCAGGAGCCTGTTCACTACTTGAAGACCGATTGGCAGGATGTGGAGGATTGGGGGGTCATCGTGCTCAAGTTCGATGATGGATCGGCGGCGGAGATCAAGGCGGGCGACACCACGCTCGGGGGCGTGCACAACTACCTCGAAGCCTACCTGTCGAACTGCCGCATCCGCGCCAACATCAACCCCAACAACGCCTGTGTCGCCTATGCGCCCGACTCCGCCGTCTTCGGAGACGAGTACATCACTGAGAAGATCGAGACCAAGGGCGGCTATACCTTCCCCTCTCCGGAAGAAGACTGGAATCTCGGCTACCCGCAGGAGCTGGCGGACTTCATCATCTGCATCGCCGAGGGCCGCGATCCGGCCTCCGGGTTCCTGCTGGCGCGCGACACCACCATCGTTCTCTACGCGGCCTATGTGGCGGCCGAGGAGGGGAGACGGGTGGACTTGCGGCCTCACCTTCGGTGAAGCGGGTGGGGTCTCTGCGCGCTCATGGGGCAAACAGCAGGCCCGCGTGGGAAGGCGGAGACAGGATGCGTACGGGGTTGAGGAGAACAGATTGAGCATGAGGGGCTTGCGGCGACGGCTATTCCCGCTGGAGGAGCTGAGCCGAGTAGCGCGGCAGTTCTGGACCGCGCTGTTCCTGCTGCTGTTCGTGATCCTGGTCGCTGCCGCCTACTACATCGTGATCGAGGGTCGCGCCACCGGCGAGTACTGGTCGGCGGTGGACGGCCTCTACATGGCCGTGCTCACCGTTACGACTGTAGGTTTCATGGAGGTCCATCCTCTCAGCCAGCACGGCCGCATCTTCACCATCGCCCTGGCCATCACCGGGATAGGGCTGCTGGCCTACGCGGTGCGGAGTGCCGCCACCCTGCTGGTGGGGCAGCAGCTCAGCGCGGAAGTGCAATACCGACGGAGGTTGCGAGCCTTGAGACAAGTGCAAGACCACTTCATCGTGTGCGGCTACGGCCGCATGGGGAGCGAAGCGGTGCAGCAGCTTCGCCGCCGCGGGCTGGAGGTAGTGGTGATCGAGCAGGATCCGGACGCGGTGGAGGACTACCGGGAGCCGGGGGTGCTGTACGTCATCGGCAACGCCACCCATGACGAACACCTGAGGAACGCCGGGGTGGAGCGCGCCCGGTGCCTGGTGGCGGCCATCGGCCCGGACGAGGACAATCTCTTCCTGGTCCTCAGCGCGCGTCTGCTCAACCCCAGCATGCATATCGTGGCCCGCGCCGGCCAGGAGGCGATGGTGGACAAGCTGAAGCGCGCCGGCGCCAGCCGGGTGCTATCCCCCTACATCCTGGGAGGCCGCCGCCTGGCGGCGGCGGCGACGGATCCGGGGGTGATGGACTTCCTGGAGATGGTGCTCCACGGGGACGTTGACGTGGAGATCGCCGCGGTCGCCGTCCCCGACGGCTCGCCTGTGCTGGGGGAGCCCCTCCTGGGGGGAGGGGTGTTTCGCGAGGGTGGGGCGATGATCCTGGCGGTCATGAGCGCGAAGGGAGAGTTCCACACCAACCCCCGCCCCCACACGGTGTTGGCGCCAGGCGACACCCTGATCGCCATGGGGCCGCGCGCCCAGCTACAGGGATTGAAGCACCTGGTGGCTGGCTAGCGCGGGATTCCGAGGCGCCGCCTCCCGCTCAGGTGGCCCCCACCAACTGTCGGTACTCCTGGCGGTCCTTGGCCTTCGCCTCCCCCTCTTCGGCGGTGATGACGCCTGAGCGAACCAGGTGGGCGAGCGACTGGTCCAGGGTCATCATCCCATGCTGCGCCCCGGTCTGGATCACGGAGGCGATCTGGTGGGTCTTCCTCTCCCGGATGGAGTTGCGCACCGAGGAGATCGCCACCAGGGTCTCGAAGGCGGCCACGCGGCCCCGTCCATCGGCCCGGCGCACCAGCATCTGTGACACCACCCCCAGCAGGTTCACGGACAACTGCATGCGGATCTGCTGCTGCTGGTGGGTGGGGAAGATGTCAATGGCGCGGTCCACAGTCTGCACCGCGTCCGTGGTGTGCAAGGTACCCAACACTAGGTGCCCGGTCTCGGCGGCGCGGATGGCGAGCTGGACCGTTTCCAGGTCGCGCATCTCGCCCACCAGAATCACGTCGGGGTCCTGGCGGAGCACGTACTTCAGCGCGTTGGCGAAGCTGCGGGTATCCCGGCCCAGCTCGCGCTGGTTGATGAGGGCCATCTTCGGATCTTGCACGAATTCGATGGGATCCTCGACGGTGACGATATGGACGGGGAACTGCTTGTTGATGTGGTCAATCATCGCCGCCTGGGTGGTGGACTTGCCACACCCGGCCGGGCCGGTCACCAGCACCAGACCGCGCGGTCGCTCGGAGAAGTAGCGGCATACCTCTGGCAGGCCAAGTTCTTCGATGGTCTGGATGTGGAAGGGGATAATCCGGAAGACCGATCCCACCATGCCGCGCTGCACGAACAGGTTGACGCGGAATCGCGCCATGCCCTCGATCTCATAGGCGAGATCGAGCTCCCACTGCTTCTCGAAGGTCTCCCGTTCCTCGGGAGTGAGAATGGTGAAGGAGAGCCGCTTCGCCTCCTCCGGGGTGAGGGGAGGGAGATCGGTGGGGATCAGCTCCCCATAGATGCGCAGCAGAGGCGGGCTGTCCGCCTTGATGTGGATGTCCGAGGCGTCCCGCTGCACCGCGGTGCGGAGGAGATCGTCAATGTGAAGCTGGCTGGTGGTGACCACAGAGCACCTCCCTCTTCTTACACCTCGCCCGGAGCGGCGGTGACCAGCTCCTCCAATGGCCGGCCGGCCCCGGCGCGGGCCGCGAACTCGGCCGGGTTGGAGGACTTGGAGAGGGCCATCTCATAGCTGATGACCCCGCTCCGGTACAGCTCCAGCAGGTGCCCATCGAGGGTCTGCATGCCCAAGTCGGCGCCGGTCTGGATAGCCCCGTAGAGCTGATGGGTCTTCCGCTCTCTGACCATGTTCCTGATGGCTGGGGTGGCGATCATGATCTCGAAGGCGGCCACCCGCCCCGGCCTGTCCACCCTCGGCATCAGGGTCATGGAGATCACTGCCTGCAGGGTGATGGCAAGCTGCAGGCGGATCTGCTCCTGGCGCTCCGGCTCGAACACATCCACAATCCGGTCAATGGTCTGTGCCGCGTCGGTGGTGTGCACGGTGGAGAACACCAGGTGGCCGGTCTCTGCCGCGGTGATCGCCAACTGCATGGTCTCGTTGTCACGCATCTCGCCCACCAGGATCACGTCCGGGTTTTGGCGCATTACGTGGCGCAGGCCCTCCGCGAAGGTCCTGGTGTCCATGTCCACCTCGCGCTGGTTGATGGCGGCCACCTTGTCCTGGTGCATGAACTCGATCGGGTCCTCGATGGTGACGATGTGTACCGGCTTGAGCTCGTTGATGTGGTTGACTATCGCTGCCAGGGTGGTGGACTTGCCCGAGCCGGTCGGTCCGGTGACCAGCACCAGGCCGCGGGGCAGGGTGGCGACTTCCTTGAGCACCGGCGGCAGTCCCAGCTCGTCCAGGCTCTGCACCCGGATCGGGATCAACCTCATCACCGCGCCCACGCGGTCCTGTTGCTTGAACACGTTGACGCGGAATCGGGCCACCCCCCTGATGGCGTAGGCGAGGTCGCATTCCAGATCGCGCTCATACCGAGCAACGCGATCCGGCCCCATGATGCCGTAGACCAGGTTCCTAAGCTGTTCCGCCTGGAAGGGGGGGAAGTTGGTGCGGCGCAGGTCCCCGTGCACCCGAAACACGGGCGGCTCGTCGGCGCGGATATGAAGGTCCGACCCCTCGTGCTTCACCAGCAGCTTCAGCAGATCGTCCAGCGGAATCGGGTACATATCAGGCATCAGGCATCCTCCCCGGCGTAACGCAGTCCGGAATGGCTGCTTCGCTCTGGTGCTATCGTAATCCGGTTCTCAGAGGTATGATACCACGTCCCCGCGGCTACTCCTTTCGAGCCGCGCCTGCGCTGTCTCCCAACTTCTCGTGGCGAAACCCAGCAGGTGCCTTTGCGATCAGCCTTTCCCTCCCGCCCTCATCGCTCGCAGCCGCCTCATCACTTCATTGTCGCCCCGGCCGAAGTAGTCGTGAAGCTGGGCGTACTCGGCATACAGGGCATTGTAGACGGTGTGGCGCTTGGGGTCGGGGTGGTACATCAGGTCGCGCACTCCGCCCATCTTCGGGATCGCCTCGAAGATGGTGTCATACCCCCCGCCCCGGCGGCCCGCCGCCACCGCTCCGAACATCGCCGAGCCCAGGGCCGGGGTCTGGGAGGAGCGGGCGGTCTTGATGGGGCGGCCGGTGACATCGGCGAAGATCTGCATCAGCAAAGCGTTCTTCTCCGCCATCCCGCCACAGCCGTAGAGTTCGTTGACCGCCACCCCGTGTTTCTCGAAGCTGTCCACGATCATGCGGGTGCCGAAGGCGATGGCTTCGATCAGGGCGCGGTAGATCTCCACTGGAGTGGTGGCGAGGGTCGCACCCAGCAGCATTCCCGACAGGTGCGTGTCCACGAGAATCGAGCGGTTTCCGTTCCACCAATCCAGCGCCACCAAGCCGGACTCGCCGGGCTTGAACTTCGCAGCTTCGGCCTCCAGCTTGGCGTGGACCGCATCGCCCGCCGCCGGCGTGAAGGTGCGGACGAACCAGGCGAGGATGTCGCCGGCCCCCGACTGGCCGGCTTCGTAGCCGAAGAACCCGGGCAGGATGCCGTCCTCCACCACCCCGCACATGCCCTCCACCGGCTTGCTCTCGGCGCCTAGCAGCATGTGGCAGATGGAGGTGCCCATGATCATCAGCATCTTGCCCGCCTCGGCGATGCCTGCGGCGGGGACGGATACGTGCGCGTCCACGTTCGCCACGGCCACCGGGGTGCCCGCTTTGAGGCCGGCGAGCTTCGCCATCTCCGCGGTCAGCTCGCCGGCGCTGGCGCCCAGCGGCACCAGGTCGCGCTTCATCTTCTCGTCAATGACATGCTTCAGCCGCGGATCGAGCGCGGCGAGGAAGGCATCGCTCACCCAGCCGGCGCGGCTGTCGTGAAGCGCCTTGTAGCCGGCAGTGCAGAGGTTGCGGGTCTCCTCGCCGGCAAGCTGCCAGACGATCCAGTCCGCCCCCTCGATCATCCGGTCGGCCGCCTGGTACACCTCGGGCGCCTCGTCCAGGATCTGCCACACCTTGGAGAAGAACCACTCAGAGGAGTACTTGCCGCCATAGCGAGATAGCCACTGCTCTCCTCTGCGGCGGGCGGTTTCGTTGATCCGGTCCGCCTCCGGCTGAGCGGCGTGGTGTTTCCACAGCTTCACCCAGGCGTGCGGGTTGCTTCGCCACTCCGGCTTCAGGCAGAGGGGCGTGCCCGCGGCATCGGTGGGCAGCATGGTGCAGGAGGTGAAGTCAGTGCCGATCCCGATTACTTCCTCGGGTGCAATCGCCGCTGACGAGAGCACGGCCGGCACGGCGTGATGGAGCGTCTCAAGGTAGTCCTGCGGATTCTGCAGCGCCCAGTCGGGCGGCAGAGGCGTTCCGTCTGGCAGGGCGCGATCCATCGCCCCATCCGCGTACTCGTGGACCGCGGTGGCCACCTCCTCGCCGGTGTTCACATCCACCAGCACCGCGCGGCCGCTCTCGGTGCCGAAGTCGAGTCCCAGCGCGAATCTGCGAGCTGACATCTCAACCTCCGGTGGGGCAACCGGCCAGGGGCCGGCCGCCTGCCTCACCCAAACACCACTGCCACCCTCACCGCATCCTCGGCTTTCCGCTCCGCCAGGTCAAACGCCTCCTGCGCCCTGTCCATGGGGAAGCGGTGGGTGAGCAGGGGGCTCAGGCGGAGGCGGCCCTGGCGCACGAGTTCGATGGCCTCTGGGTAGTTCTCGTTCTGGCGGCGGACGAAGCGAAGCGTGATCTCGTTGCGGCGAAGCTGGGAGGCGCGGAGGCGGTACTCATCCTCCGACGGAATACCGATCACCAGCACTTCCCCGCCAGGCCGCACCACGTCGAGGGCCTGCTGCGCCGCCTCCGGCGGGCCGGCCGCCTCGAACGTGACGTCCACCCCGCGCCCTTGCGTGAAGTCGAGAATCGCCGCGGTCGGATCCTCAGGGCCGATCTGAACGGCCACCTCTGCGCCGAACTCGCGGGCCAGGGCGAGCCGCTCGGGGAGGAGATCGGTGGCAAGCACCCGCGCCGCCCCGCGCAGCCGCGCCATCTGCACGGTGAGCAGACCGATCGCGCCGCAGCCGACCACGGCCACCGTCGCTCCCGCCAGTGATGGCGCCAGCTCCGTGGCGTGGACCGCGATGCAGAGCGGCTCGATGAGTGGGGCTTCGATGATGTCAACGTTCTCGGGGATCGGGAAGACGCGGTCCGCGGGCCAGGCGATCAGCTCCCGCATGGCGCCGTCCACCGGTGGCAGGTCCATGAACCCGAGGTACCGGCAAAGGTGAAACCGCCCAGCGGCACAACGGTCACAGGCTCTGCATGGCAGCGCCGGATCGAGAACGACCGGAGTGCCGGGCGCGAGCGCCGTGCCGTTCGGGTCCTCAACCGTTGCCGACACCTCGTGCCCGGGCACGAAGGGCCGGTCCCACGACACGCCGCCGACATTGCCCTCGGCGAACAGGTGGATATCGGAGGCGCAGATGGTCACTGCGCGGGTGCGCAGGAGCGCCTGGCCGGGGGCCGGTCTGGGATCGGGAAGCTCTCCCACGCGGATATCGCGGACTCCGTGCTGGAGGACTGCTCGCACTACCCGCCCCTCGACTACGCTCGGGGTGGCCCCGCGTTGCGTTGGGGCGACCCTGAGCCCGTCGAAGGGCCGCCCTCGTCGGCGACTTCCTCGAACATGTCCTTGCCCACCCCGCAGACCGGGCAGACCCAATCGTCAGGGATAGCGTCGAAGGCGGTGCCGGCCGGGACGCCGTTGTCCGGATCGCCCACGGCGGGGTCATAGATGTAACTGCATGCGGTACAACGCCACTTCTTCATTCCCGTGACCTCGCGGAAGCAAGCGGATGGTTGTACATCGCCTGGCCGGCGCCCGCCTCATCGGAGCAGGTCGGCAACAAACCTCTGGAACACGGGGCAGTTGCGGTAGCCGTCTCCCTCCCCGACGCACCAGGAGCGGTTGGCCGGCTCCTCCGGCGGCGTCTCAGTCAGCTCTTCATCATCACCTGGCTGCTCATCCACCAGGGAGCAGTCGTTGTCCAGACGCGAGAAGTGCGGGCAAGGCATGGGTCCCCTCCCTGCGCCCGTCTAGGATGACTTCCCCGAAGTGTCCGAGTCGCTGTCCTTCGGTTCCTCGCTGATCTCCTTCATGGACTTGCGGAACTCCCTGACGCCCTGGCCCAGGGAGCGGGCCAACTCCGGCAGCCTCCGCGCGCCGAAGAGCAGGAGGATAATCAGCAGGATAACCAGGGTCTCTTGCCAGCCCAGCCCACCGATGAAGGCCAACATGCTCTAGCTCCAGTCAGTCGTTGTTGCCCTACCCACCAGAGGCATTATACGACAGGCGGGAGGCGAGGGCAAGGGCGCGTGCCTTCCGCTAGGTCCCCTCCGCCACATACCTCACCCACGCCTCCATCCGCTCTCCCGGTTCCACGATGGTCAGGCCGGACAACTCCTCGTACCCCTTGGCGTAGAGGTTCTGGGCGTCGGGGGCGCTGGTCAGGTCCTCGATGCAGACGAAGGGGCGGCCCTCGGGGGAGTAACAGACGAGGTGGCGCATGTTGGGGCTGGCCTCGATGCGCAGCTTGAGGCCCTCCCCCGGGAAGATCACCTCCGCGCACTCGCCCTCCGGGCGCGGCCAGAAGACGTCGTCAATGAACAGGTCGGTGAGGAGTCGGGGCTGGCGCAGGTCGTACTTCGTGCCGGCCACCGGGAGCAGCTCGCCCGTGGGGTTCTGGTCAACATAGTTGTCGAGGACCAGGTGGTACTCGGCGGGCACCCTCACTAGCACGTCGGCCCGGTCACAGGTGAACTGCCAGAAGGGATGGATGCCGTAGCCCACCGGCGCGGATGAAGTGCCGCGGTTCTCGAAGATGAACGTGACCTCCAGGCCGCGCTCGATCAGCCGATACCGGATCTCCGCGCGGCCCGGCCACGGGAATCCCTCAAACACCGAATCGCCCTTCGCCCACTCCAGAGACGCGATCAGCTCGCCATCGCCTCTGGAGATGGCGAACACCTCATCTCGCAGCAGCCCGTGGTTGCTGATCACCTCGCCGTCCTTCTGCTGGATGATCTCCCGGCCCCCGAAGGTGTATCGCCCCTTGCCCAACGCGCAAGGCGTCGGGAACATGTGGAAGCAGCCGGTCATCTGGCGGCTGTCGGACAACACGCGCTTGGCGTCGAAGTGGACGAACTCCCGTCCGTCCACCTCGAAGGAGATCAGGTTCGCGCCCATGCGGGGAAGCACTGCAATGCGCGTGGTGTGGCCGGCGATGGTGGCTTCCAGGGTCTCGGCGTGTAGGTCGTCGGGGGTGAAGGGTCTCATGTGCGAATCTCTGCGACATAACCGCGCGCGTCTCTCGGTTCACTGGGGACTGCGAGTAGGAGCATGACAAGGGCGGACAGGATTGCGGACACGGGTCTGATCATCACGCCGCCGAGAACGCGGAGGAAGCCCGCCCACACCTTGCCGATCTGCATGGCAAGCTGCGGTGCGTCGGGAACCGCCGAGAGCTGGACGAACGCCCCCACGGCGCCGCAGACCGCGGCCGCGGCAGCGGCGACGAGCACTACGCTCGCCACGAGCGGGATCACCTTGTCCCGCAACATCGCCCAGCGTCCTGCAGAAACCGGGAAGCCGCCGCTGCCGGCCCAAATCGCTACCACCACCCCGCCCACACAACCCACTACCGCCGACGCGCCGACGGAAAGGGCAACCGCGAGCACCGCCTGTGGTCCACTGTAGATGCCGACGCGGGCCAACTGGAGGATCTTGGAGAAGTCAACCAACCATCCGTGCACCATGAATACGAGCAGCAGTGAAGCGGCAGGATAGGGAATGCCGGCGCGTTCCAGTCCCAAGATCACCGCCACCCAGACGACGGCGATCGCCGCGCATAGCCCCGCGAACACCAGGACGATGCTCCCGGCGGCCTGAGGTGCGTCAGCCGCGATGACGCCGACCTTGGCCAGCGGGGTTCCGCAGCAGAGCCCAATGAGCAGCCCGGCAGCCGCGGCAACGGCCGCCAGGAGCAACGCACGCCCCGCGCTCTTGCGGGGAAATGGTCCGCCGGCCAGCCCAACGGTAGCTAGCGCGATCACGCAGGCGAGGAGGCCCAGCCGCAGTGGATCGCCCAGCCATATGTTGCTGCCGGTCAGCCAGCGGCCGAGGGCCAGAGCAGTCCCGGAATAGCCGGACTCGACGAGGCGCTGGAGTCTCTCCGCGTCGAACTGCCGGACAACCGCGCCAAGCAGCGCTTCCCGCGCCACGCGCCACAGTAGCCAGGACACCGCGAAGACGACAGCCATCAGGCCGACGATCAGGCAGGCGCGCACCGCGTGGGAGGCATCGAATGGCTCCCGCCATCGCTCGATCCACGTGCTGCGCTGTGGCCCTGCTTGCACTGGCTCCTCCATGTCGCGGTCTGTGCTGCACCGAGGCCCGGCAGTTCAACCAAGCTTCCACCAACGACCGCCGGTCCGGCTGGGCCGGCACGCCTACGAAGCGAACCCCCCCGAACAATCGTCTACTGCGTCGTCCACCCGCCGTCCACGAACAGCGCCGCCCCGGTCATGTAGGAGCTGGCTTCGGAGGCGAGGAAGACCACGGCGCCCTTCAGCTCGGCCGGCTCGCCCAGGCGGCCCAGCGGCACCTGCCGCAGGAACGTCTTCAGGTACTCCGGATCGTTGAGGATGGGGCGGTTGATCTCGGTCTTGATCACCCCCGGGCAGAGCGCGTTCACGGTCACCCCGAACGGCGCCAGGTCAAGGGCCATCGCCCGGGTCAGACCGAGCAGCCCGGCCTTGGAGGAGGCATAGGCGGAGCGCTGAGGGATGCCGACGACGCTGAGGATGGAGCCCAGGTTGATGATCCGTCCCCAGCCCCGCTGTTTCATGTGCTCGACCACCGCCCGGCTGCAGCGCATGGGGCCGGCGAGGTTGGTGGAGATGATCTCCTCCCAGCTTTCGTCCTTCAGGTCCCAGATACTCTCCCGGATGTTGACGCCGGCGTTGTTGACCAGAATGTGCAGTCCGCCCAGCTCAGCGATGGTGTGGGCCACCGTCTGCTCCACCTGCTGTTGGTCCTGCACCTCCAGACCCAGCCCGAGGCAGCGCCCCCGGGTGGCGGCGGCCAGCTCCGCGGCCGCTGCCTGGGCGCGCTCCTCCTCCCGGGCCGTGATCGCTACCGCTGCCCCTGCCTCCAGCAGGGCCTCGGCGATGGCGCGGCCGATGCCCCGGTTGCCTCCGGTCACCAGAGCGACCTTCCCATCAAGCCGAAACAGGCCGAGCACAGACATCAGCCGCTCTCCCTCCCCTCAAATGGTCGGACGGTTGTTCCTGACGTGATCTATGGTGGGCTGGCGATAATAGCTGCAGAACTCGCAGTCCGGTCGGTCGCACAGCAGGAGATCGGGATGCTCGTATATCCCATCCACCACCGCCTTCACCATCTCCTGCGCGGGCAGCCACTTGGTGTCCGCCTCTCCCACCTTCCCCCGGCGGATCATGCCCGATGCCTCCAGCAAGCGCTGGACCTTGGAGTCTCGCAGGTAGAAATCCCGGTCTCCCATAGGAGACTTGTACACCTTGATGACTTGCGGCTTGCCGTCCGGCCCCTTCACCCTCGCCTGTTCCACCTGCAGGTACGGCAGGTCCAGCCAATCCTCGATGGCGTGGAGGGTGGTGTTGCACCGCATGTTCACGCCCAGGAATATGATCTTGGCGCCCCAGTCCACAAAGCGGCGGTACGGGCCGTCCTTGCCAAAGGTCGAGGTGTTATCATGCCCTTGCACCAGCTCCTCTGCCCTTCGGCCGATGCCGGCGATGGAATGGGTGGGGTGGGCGCTGCGGAAGGCGCCCGGCCGGCGCCAGAGCGTGTCCGTGATCTTGCCCACCCGCGACGGTGTCTCCCTGGGATCGAAGGCGAACCTCGCCAGGTCCCCGTGGGCAAAGGTGAAAGTGAGCGTGGGCACGACCACCAATCCCTCTGGTCCGACCGCATCGAGGAAAGCATCTACCACTGCATCTGCTCCCCCCTCCACCCAGCCCAGGCTCTTGAGCGAGCTGTGGAAGAAGACCACGTCTCCCGGATTGATGCCAATCGCGCTCAGGTCCCTGGCAAGGGTCGCCCTGGTCCGGTTCATCGCTGCTCCCCCGTCAGATATCAGTCCTCTGTTCACCTCCCGCAGCCACCGTCCCTGCCGTCCGGCGCGGAGAGGACGCTGCAGGGCACATGCGCTCCGGCGCAGGGAACGTGCAGACGGCGTGGGCCAGCCTCGGCCCTGCGGGGAGACGCGAGCGAGGGAGGGGCAAATGGAGAGACCGCGGGATGCCAGCGGCCCTACGCCACCGGGGCGATGGGGAGGAGGCTGTCGGTGAGGTCGTCGAGCTTGAAGGCTCCGTTGGTGACGGGTGGGGCGGGAGGCACCTCGGCCAGCACCACGCGGAAGATGGTGCCAGTTCCCACCGTGCTCTCCACTCCGATCAGGCCGCCATGCCCCTCGATGATGTTGCGGCTCACCGCCAGGCCCAACCCAGTTCCCTTGCCCTCGTCCTTGGTGGTGAAAAACGGATCGAAGATGCGGCCCAGGTTCTCGGCAGAGATGCCAACTCCGGTGTCCTCAATCTCGACGTAGATGCGGCTCTGGGGAACGGGTCCGGTGCGCACGGTGAGCTGTCCGCCCTCGGGCATGGCGTGGTGGGCGTTGATGATCAGGTTCATGAACACCTGCTGGAGTTGGCCGGCATTCGCCTGGATGGTTGGCAGGCTAAGGTCCAGTTCCTTGACTACGCGGATATTGGCGAGAATGAGCTGGTGCTCGCTGAGCATGAGGGTCCGCTCCAGCACGTCGTTCACATCCACGGTCTCGACCTTGTCCTGGCGGCTCTTTCGGGCGAAGGTGAGCAGACCGGTGACGATGCTGGCGATCCGCTCGGTTTCGGTGCGGACGGTGTCCAGGTTGCCGCGCAGTCTCTCGGGCAGATCCTCCTCCATCAACATCAGCTCGGTACGGCCCAGGATCACCATCAGCGGGTTGTTGATCTCGTGGGCGATCCCACCTGCCATCACGCCCAGGGAGGCGAGCTTCTCAGAGTGGACCAACTGGGCCTGGGTGCGGCTCAACTCGTCCAACACCGCGAGCAGCTTCTCCAGTTGCCGCTGCGAATCCCGGTAGAGCTGTGCCTTCTCCAGAGCCAGCGCCGCCTGGTTGGCGAACAGAGTCAGAGAGCGAAGATCCTCCTCGGTGAACTCGGTGGCCCGCTTGGACTCGTTGACATTGAGGGTGCCGACGGTGTGTTCCTCAATGGTGAGCGGCACCGAGATCGCCGAGGATATCTCGCCCTCGCGGTGGCGCAGAGGGCGCACAAACGGGTTCTGGTCACCCCGACGCATGAGCAGTGGCCGGCCGGTGAGCGCCACGCGACCGGCGATGCCCTCGCCCAGCTTGACCCTGGTGGAGGTGATGATATCTTCGCTGATCCCCTTGGCCGCCTTGATGGTGAGTATGCCCTCCGCCTCATCCAGCAGCATCACCGAGCCACGGTCCGCGTTGGTAACCTCCAGGGCGGTGGTGACGATCAGGTCCAGCAGGCGGGGAAGATCGAAGTTGGCGATGAGGGCGTGGCTGAGCTCTCCCCAGGTGGTGAGCTGAGCGTCCTTCTTCTTCAGCGCCCGTTCCTTCCCGGTCAGCTCATCAATGAGCCGGCGGTTCTCCCTCCACCGCTCGGCGAGGCGCTCCCGGATGTAGGCGGTGATCAGCAGCACCAGCACCAGCAGGAAACAAGTGGTGATGTCGCTGCCCAGCACCAGCACCAGAGGCGCGGCGAAGCCCGGCAGGCCGTGGCCGCTGTAGTCAGCGGCGGTGAGCAGGAAGAGGCTGACCGCCAGCAGGAAGATGATCAGCAAGGCGAGCAGCCACAGGCTTTCCTCCTGCAGCTCGGTCCGTCGGAAGGGATCTTCGGCCAACGCCGCCGCCTTGGCGCGGATCCTGGCCACGATCGTCCGCACTATCGGCAGTCGCAGAAACAGTTGTCGCACTCTATGCATAACGGTGCCGTGCACCCTCGTTTCCAGTTGGTGGAGGCGGCGGACGGCGACCTTCTGTCTCATGCCCCGCACGGGCACTAGGGAAAGCCCCGGCTTGGCGCGCGCTGAGGTCGTGCGCTTCGCCTGGGCAAGGGCCACCCGCTACTCACGAGAGGGTTATTCCACACTCCGCCCGCCTTCAGGAGTCGGCAAAGGCGCACCGCCTGGGTCCTCGGACACCTACCGGGGCCCTTGGGGGCCTTGCATGGCTTCGGCAGCAAGCTGCCGCAGCAACGGACGAGAGTACGGCGGACGCGGGCACAGTCTGCCCGGCCATTGGGAGGCCCGCCCTACAAGGAGGCCACCGCCTCTATCTCTACCCCGATCCCCAGCGGCAGATTGGCGGCCTGGATGGTGGTGCGGGCGGGCGGGTCGGTGGGGAAGAAGGTGGCGTAGACCTGGTTCATGGCGGCGAAGTCCTGGATGTCGGCGAGGTAGACGGTGGTCTTCACCACCGTCTCCATGCTGAGGCCTGCCGCGGCGAGGATCGCCTTGATGTTGCTGAGCACCAGCTCGGTCTGCTCCCCGATGCTCCCTCTGAAAACCTCGCCGGTGGCCGGCACGATCGGCCCCTGGCCGGAGACGAAGACGAACCCGCCGGCGCGAACCGCAGGGGAGTAAGGTCCCTTGGGGGCGGGGAGGGAGTCTGAGGTGATTGCCTGCTTATGGGGCACGAGGGCCTCCTTGCACAGCGGCAGACTGGAAGTCTGCCCTACTTGATTCTGCCGCGGGCGGCGACCCGCCAGGTTTCCACCACTTCGCTCTTGCGGACGGCGATCATCTCATCGTGGAGGTTGACGGTGACGCAGCAGTGGTTGGGAATCACCTCCACCTTGTCGCCCACGTGCAGGCGCACGCCGGCCTGGGACAGATCGAGGAAGCCGTGCTCCTCGTTCAACTGCACCAGCACCGCGGCGTTGTCCTCCTTGAGCATGCCGTAGCCCTTGGACTCCCGCGCCAGGTCCGATCCCAGGGACTTGCTTCCGGTGTCGAGCACGGCGCGGCCGGGCTCGGGCGTGCTCACTACGGTGGCGAGAACGGTGAGGGCGCAATCCTCCGCCTGAGCGGACCAGCGGTCGAGCTGGGTCCGGTCATTGAAGACATAGGTGCCCGGCCTGATCTCGGTGAGCCCGCAGCCGGCGGTGTAGTGGGCGGCGGTGGGGGTGGAGCCGCCGCTCACCCGTCTGACCGTCGGGCTGAGGTGCGACAGCTGCGCCGCCAGCTCGGAGAGCGTGCGGCACTCGAAGGCGGCGATCCCTGCCACCTCATTCTCGTTGCGGGCGGCATAGACCTGGCCTGCGTAGGCGAAGACACCCACCAGATTGAGTCCCTGCAGGGTGTTGAGTTCCCGCGCCAGCGCGGGCGCCTCCGCCGGTGTCACCCCGCACCGGTGAAGTCCGATGTCCGCCTCCAGGAGCACCGGCAGTCGCATCCCCTGGTGGGCGAAGGCCATAGAAAGGGGAGAGGCCACCTCCGTGCTGTCCACTCCCAGCGACAGCTTCACCCGTTTCGCAAGGGCGACCAGGCGCTCGATCTTTGCCACGCCGACGATCTGGTGGGCAATGAAGATGTCCTCGACACCGGCGTCGGCCATCACCTCCGCCTCCCCGACCTTCGCCACGGTGATGCCAGCGACGCCGCGGGCGAGCTGCATGTGGGCGATCTCCACGGTCTTGTGGGTCTTGGTGTGGGGCCGCAGTTGCACGTCGGCGCCGCGGGCGACCCGCGCCATCCGGTCGAGGTTGGCCTCTAGCCGGTCCACATCCACTAGCAGCGACGGTGTGTCAAGCTCGGATACGCGCATCTACCCCTCCCTTCTGCCTTGCCCCGCCTGACACCCGCCGGTTCTCGCGGGCAAGCAAGGCGCGGTGACCTCCACCAGCAGATGGTTCGCCTCCCGTGCCCCGTTGCCCTACTGGTGTCCGCACCCGTTCTCTTGGTCCACGGTAACGGCGCCCCTCAGGGTCCTGAACGGGCAGTCGCCTGCAGAGACGGCTGCGGCGCCGATGCGCCGCGGGGCAGGGAGGCGTCTGCTGAGCTTCGTTTTCTTCCTCTAGCCTATTCGGGGCGGATGGGTTATACTGTGGAGACTTTCCGGTGCGCACTGCTCGCCCCAGCCGGCCGAGGGCCGGCTTGGTGTGGGCGGAGCGAGTACGCGTGTTGGCGCGTGCGTGCGAGGACAATAGGGAGAGTGACATGAGGTACGTCCAGACTCGGCTGTGGGGCCTGGTGGTGCTCGCCATGCTGGCAGCCAGCTCTGCCGCGAGTGGTGCTGAGCGCTGCTACATCCATCCCCTGGTTGACCGGGAGTTGGCAGAGAACGGCACCGCAGGCGTGATTGTCTCACTGTGGGATCGGGCCCTGCCACAGGCAAGAGCCAAAGAGTGGGCGGACCGCATCCCGGCGGTGCAGGAGTTGGCGCGGCGAGCTATGGCAGCAGTGCCGAAGTTCCAGGTGTACCGCCAGTATCAGATCTTCCCGTTCCTAGCGGGATCTGTGGATGAGGCCACGCTGGCGCAACTGGCCGCCTGTCCCATCGTAGAGGGTATCTACCCAGACCGGGAAGTGAGGGCGACCTTGTCGGAGAGCGGCCCCCTGATCGGCCAGCCGGCGGCGGAGGCGGGAGGGGCCACGGGGCAGGGAATCGGGATCGCCATCGTGGACACCGGGATTGACTACACTCACCCGGACCTGGGCGCGCCCGCATCCTATCCCAACGCAAAGGTGAAGGGGGGCTACGACTTCGCCAACAACGACACCAACCCCTGGGATGATGAGGGACACGGGACCCACGTGGCCAGCATCGCCGCAGGAACCGGAACCACCTACCGGGGGATCGCGCCCAAGGCTCATCTGCTGGCGGTGAAAGTGCTGGATGCCTATGGCAGTGGGATGATGTCCACGGTCATGGCGGGCGTGGAGTGGTGTATCCAGCACAAGGCCGAGTTCAACATCCGGGTGATCAACATGAGCCTCGGGGTGTACGGACTGGAGTTCACCGACCCCGAGGACTGCGATGGCCTGCCCGAGGCGGAGAGCATCCAGGACGCGGTAGCGGCCGGCATCATCGTGGTGATCGCGTCAGGCAACGATGGGTTTCTTAACGGCGTCTCGCTGCCGGGATGTGTTAGCGCAGCAACCACGGTGGGAGCAACCTATGATGAGAGCATCTACGGCGCCACCGTGGATACGCCCACAGACTACTCCAACCGCGGGGAGTTGGTTGACCTGTTTGCACCGGGGTCGTTCATCACCGCCGCCAAGAAGGGGGGCGGGTATGTGACCTGGGAGGGGACCTCCATGGCGACGCCGCATGTGGCGGGCGCGGCGGCGGTGCTGGCGCAGAAGGGGCTGAGCACGCCGGATGCCATCGAGAAGCGCCTGAAGCTGACCGGCAAGCGGATCGTGGATCCCTTGACCAAGGTGCAGACCCCGCGCATTGACGTGGCCACGGCGGTGGCGGGAGCGCCCACCACCGGCCCGGACCTGGTGATCACGTCGGTCTCCATCAGCGTGACCACGGTTTCCTATGGCGACAGCGTCACCATAAGCCTGGCGGTGAAGAACGAGGGCACCTCAAGCGCCGGCGCGAGCAAAGCGTTTGTGGGGCTATCCGCCAACGGCATTCCCTCACCCCAGGACCACGAGATGCTAGTCATTGACGTGGGGTCGCTCTCCGTCGGGCAGACGCGCACTTACAGCGCAGTGGCGGCGACCGTGCCGGACCTCCCGGTGGGGACCTACAACCTGGTGGCATTTGCGGACAGCGCCTACGCCATCGCGGAGAAGGACGAGACCAACAACGGGCGGGTGGGCGACAGCGTACGGGTCGGCTACACGGCGAAGGTGGTGGATAACAGCATTCCGGAGTTCATGCTGCCCGGGGGAACCTATCCGGTCAGCATCGCCATGAGCAACGATGGCGATTCCACCTGGACCGCCGCGGAGGGCTTCCAACTGGCCGCCACTTCGCCGGATAACACCACCCGCTGGGGGATCACCGAGGTGCCGCTGCCAGACGGAGCATCGGTGCCCGCAGGAGGTATGGTGACGTTCAGCTTCAACGTGACCGCTCCCACGCAACTCGGGTGGTATCCCTGCCACTGGCGGATGAAGCGAGGGGAGGCTGGGTTCTTTGGCGAGGTGGCTACCGGGTCCAGCCGGGTGCTGGCGGCGAATGATGTTCTGGACGGAGAGAACTACCCCGCGGTCTCCGGCGACCGCGTCGCCTACGAGGACTACAGGAGTAAGGTCACGCCCTACGCGATCTCCGTGCAGGACCTCAACACCGGGTTGGTGTTCACCATCCCGGACGACATCACGCTTCCCACTGACCCGTACAGCGGCTGGCCACTTCCTCCCTACGAGTACTTCGATATCGCCTGGCACTGGTTTCCTCAGCTCTCGGGCTCCTGGCTCGCGTGGACAGTAGACGATGTGGACGGGTATGTGCCTCAGTACGATGCCTACTTCCTTTTCTACCAGGTGGCGGCGTTCAACCTAGACGCACCCTATGACTACCCGACGCGGGTCACCTACCAGACGGCGGATGCCATCCTGCCGGCGGTTGACGGCGGCCGCATCGTGTGGGAGGACTACAGCAACGATCCCGATGGATTGTCGTTCTTCCCGTGGTCTTGGGAGCCGGAGAACCCCGACATCGCCATCTGGGATGCGGAGACACAGCGCACCTACCTCCTGTGCGGGGCAGCGGACTGGCAGTTGGCCCCTCGCATCTCCGGCAACCTGGTGGTGTGGGAAGACTGGCGCAACGGGCAGGCCGACATCTACCTCTACGATCTCTCAGTAGATACCGACCACGACGGCATCCCCAACTGGCAGGATGCGGATCGTCCGGACCCTGATCCCGCGGAGCGCAGGCTGACGAACACAAGCTGGGATGAGATCACGCCTGACGTATCCGACCGCACGGTAGTGTTTGGCGACCTGCAACGGGCCGGAGGGCTGGCTGACATAGTGGACATCTACGCCTTGAACATCGACACCATGGTCGAGACGGCGGTGTCGGCCGACGCGCTGGCCTACAAGGACCAGATCCGGATAGATGGCACCCAGATGGTCTGGAATGACTACCGGTTTGGCGCTCCCGATGTGTACTGGGTGGATCTGGCGCTGGACACGCCCCAGCCGCAGCCCATCGCGGGGAGCGCGGGCTGGGAGTTCGCGCCGGACATCAGCGGCCGGCGTGTGGTCTACGGGAAGTGGCGCGAGGACTACGGGGTGTGGAATGTGGTGATTCAGCGTCTGTTCACGCACGGATCGGTGGGAGTGCACACCTTCATCGATGTCACCAATGACTACTGGGCGTGGAGCTACGTGGAAGCGGTTGCCGCCCACGGGGTGGCCCAAGGGTACGAGGGCGGCAGCTACCAGCCGGAGCTGGTGGTGAGCCGCGATCAGATGGCCACCTACCTGGCGCGGGCGAAGGCGGGCGGAGACGCATACGTCCCGGCCGGGCCTGCGACTCCCACCTTCCCGGACGTGCCGACCACCCACTGGGCCTACAAGTACGTGGAGTACTGCGCCAACCCGGCGCGGGACATTGCCCGCGGCTATGAAGACGGCACCTACCGTCCGACGCTTCCGGTGGACCGGGGGGCAATGGCGGTGTTCGTAGGGCGCGCCAAGGCGGGAGGCGAGTCATACTTCACCACCTACACTCCGCCGGCCACCCCCAGCTTCCCCGATGTCACCTCCACCAGCGCCTGGGCCTGGTGCTACAAGCACGTGGAGTACATCAAGTCTCAGGGTATCGTCGGCGGCTACCCGGATGGCCTGTACCATCCCGAGACTCAGTGCACCCGGGGTCAGATGGCGGTGTATGTAAGCAAAGCGTTCGGGTACTAGTCGGAAGGATTCCGGAGGAAACACTGCGGGCGCCCGCCTCTGGCGGGCGCCCGCCTCGCGCTGTCCACTTGCTCTCGCCGCACACTCAGGCGCTGGGCGCCACACCATCCTCCATGAACCGCTCCACCTCGGCTCTCAGAAAGGCCCCCTCCATCGGCCCCTTGCGGGTGGCGCCGAGGGCGCCGCAGGCGTTGGCCAGCCTGCCCACCTGCTCCCGCGGCAACTCCTCCAGCAGGCCCACCACGAATCCGGCATCGAAGCAGTCGCCTGCGCCCGTGGGGTCCACCGCCTCCACGGGGTAGGCGGGGATGTCCACTCTGGCATCGCCGGTGAAGATGGAGCAACCCCTCGCGCCTCGTTTGAGGGCCACGATCTGCGTGGGGCCGCGGAGCAAGGCGCGGCAGGCCTCCTCCACTCCCTTCACTCCGGCGAGCAGTTCCGCCTCCGCGCCGCTGGGCAGCACCACATAGGCTTTCTGGAGCACCGGCGCGCAGATCCGGCGCAGGGCCTCCTCGCCGCCTAGCAGCTCGGGACGAAGGTTGGGGTCGAAGCTGATGCCGCCGCCGGCGGCGGCGACGATTTCCACCGCGCGGTAGCAGGAGTTGCGCATGCGCTCGCTCACGGAGAGCGAGGAGCCGCAGATGTGTAGGAATCTTGCCTGGCGCAGGTAGTTTTCGTCAGCATCCGGCATCTGTCCGGCGGCGGCGTGCGCGATATGGTAGAGGAAACGTCGGTCGCCATTGGAGAAGTAGGTAACGAAGGCAACACCGGTGGCGCGATCCGGCACCCGGGGGCAGTAGGTGGTGTCAATGCCATCAGCGGAGAGACGGTCGAGCTGGCAGGCGCCGAAGTCATCGTCACCGACCGCGCCGATGAACCCGACGCGGCGGCCCAGCCGTGCCGCCTGGTCGGCGAAGATGGCCGGTGCGCCGCTCGGGAATGGCCCCACAAAAGTGGAGGCGCGGTCGAGCGGATCATCAACCTGCACCCGCATCACCTCCACCAGCGCCTCTCCTATCGCGATGATCTCCAGGGCCATAACGAGTGCACCTCCTCCGTTGCAGATGAGGCCAGATACTTCCTCAACCCGCCCGGATGACCTGCTGACGCTCACGGCTGAGGTCCGGGCGAGGGAATGTGAGGGCCGGTGAATCGTCTGAAAGATCAGGAAGCCCAAGAGGTGCAAGATCTGGTGGCCGAGGCACGCGTCGGCAACGTGGCCGCTTTCGAGGCCCTCTATCGGAGCCATCAGGCGGGCATTTTCACCTTCATCCGCAATCTGGTGGGGGAGCGGGAACTGGCCGCCGATCTCACCCAGCAGGCGTTTGTGCGGGCCTGGGAATCGCTGCCAAGGCTGCGGCAGGTCGGCGCCTTCCGTAGCTGGCTCCACCGCATCGCCGTCAATCTGGTGCGGGATGAGGCGAAGTCGGGCCGGGCCCGGCTGGAGACTGTGGCCAGCAGCCTGGGAGAGGGGATTGAGCCGCTGCTGGCGGCTCAGGATGGAGTCGGCGAGCGGCCCGAGGCAGTGGTGATCTCGGAGGAGCTTCGGCAGCAGGTGCACTCGGCAGTAGCGCAACTGCCGCCGGAGCAGAGAGCGGTGGTGGTGATGCACCATCTCGAGGGTCTGTCGGTGGCGGAGATCGCGAAGGCCTTGGGGGTAAGGCCGGGCACGGTGATGTCGCGACTGGCCCGCGGCCGAGAGGCGATGAAGGAACACCTCGAGCCGTATCTGGAGGGCAGCAATGGGTGAATGTGAGCACATCAGGAGACGACTGGCCGACTACGCCGTCGGTGGGCTGAGCCGGCGCGCGCGAGCACGCGTGACGGCGCATGTAGAAGCATGTGCCTCCTGCCGGGCGGAGCTGCGCGCGCTCGAGCATACTGGAGCGCTGCTGCAGACCGTGGGAATGGAAGCCGCGCCGGATGATTGGGAGATGGTACGAGCGCGGATCAGGGCCAGGGCGCGGAAGGCGGCACGGCCGGTTCTCCGGCTCGCCTGGGCGGCGGGGATGGCGACGGTAGGCCTCATCCTGCTGGTGTACGGCGGTGTGCTGCGAAGCCCCCAGGATTCGGGCTTGGCGCCCGAGACTGCCGCGGTGGTGGAGGCGGAGACTGAACTGCGCGCCACCATGGAGGACCATCTCACTGCGGTGTGGGCCTCTCCTCTCGCCGATGAAGCCTCGGTTGGGCTGCGCTTGGCGGCGTTGGAGGAGGAGGGATGAGGAGCATCGGCGCGGCGCTCATCCTCCTGGCGTGGCTGTCCGGGGTAGCGCTCGCCTCTCCCTCGCGTCAGGCGTGGGAGGCGGTGTGGAAGAGCGATACCTCCACGCGGCACGTGTCCATCTCGGGGGTGGCACACACCAGGACTGTTGACGACGAGGGGGAGCGCACCGCGCAGGCGCGGGTGAGCGTTCAAGACGGGAAGATGCGCTTGGATTACGAGGCGGGGAAGCTGCGCTGGTCGGTGATTGACGACGGCGGCCGGTTGATCCGCCTTAGCCCTGAGAAGAAGCGTGCTCTGGTCCTACCCAGGCCCAGTCTGGTGGTGGACAAGGGGCTTGCGGAACGGAACTACGAGGCGGTGGTGGCGGGTCAGGCGAACGTCGCCGGTCGTCCGGTGCAGATCGTCGAGATCCGCTCGCAGAAGGCGCCCGGCACCGGCCAAGTGGCATGGCGCCTGTGGCTGGACCGGGAGACGGGATTCGCCCTCAAGCGGGAGCGCTACAACGCGGAGGGCAAGCTCACCTCGGGCACCGAGTATGTGGAGGTGAAGTTTGGGGCCTCCGTGGACAGCAGCCTCTTCGCCATCCCGCGTGGGTGGCAGGTAATGGACAGCGATGGCGGCGGGGAACGGCTGACTCCGGCGGAGATGGGGAGACGCCTGGGGTTCACCGTGCTGCTGCCTGGGTACACGCCGCCTGGCTATGAGCTGACCGGCGGCTACATCAGGAAGCACGGCCGGCGGGAGTGGGAGGCAGCCGAGCTGCGCTACACGGATGGGCTGAGGGTGCTGAGCGTGTTCCAGCGCGAACGTGAGGAGGATAGGGAGGCCGGGCCGGGAGCGCATCACCGCCGGGGGAGAGGGGGACCTCCGGGGACAGAGCCCCAAGGTGGAGGCGGCCGGGGGGATTCCGACCGGGAAGGCCATGGTCGGGGCGGCCGAGGGCGCGAAGGTGCTGGCCGGGGAGGTTTCGGCCCGCCTGGCGCCGAGGAGATGAGCCTGGTTGACCGGGGCAGCGAGAAGGCGCTGCGTTATCTAGGCGCAGGGCGAGTGGTAGTGGTGATCGGCGATCTTCCGGCGGAAGAGCTGATGCGCGTGGCGCGAAGTCTGGAACGGTGACATGCACGCGGAATGCAGGATGCCATGGTCTCGTCTGTGTTAGTGAGTCCGCCGTGTGCAAGTGACAGGAGGTGCACAATGAGAGTGAGAGCGCTGACAACTGCGGTGGTGATCGGGATTCTCGCCATCAGTTCCGCGGTACTGGCCGCGGAGCAGGCAGACCGCCCCGTTCCTGCTGCCGGCAAGGGTGAGAAAGCCATCCAGTTTACCCCTGAACAGCAGGCGTTCCTGGATCAGGCGAAGGAGCTGCGCAAGCAGATCCTCATTGCCCGGCTCGAGCTTCAGCTTGCAGAGGCAAAGGAAGCGCCGGAGCGAGAGATCGCGCAGAAGGCAGAGGGCCTCTACAGCTTGCTCGGCAAGGAGCACGCCTTCCGAGTCAAGAACCGCGAGGTGGCGCAGCAGTTGCGCCAAAGGACGCGCCAGGAGTGGCGAGAACGCCGCGGCCGAGGCGCGCAGGATGAACTGGGCCTCGGCATAGGCCGTGGTCGGGGAGGAGGCCTGGGGGCCGGCCCCGGTCGTGGCGGTCGGCAGGGCCGCGGCATGGGTCACGGCGGCCAGGGCTTTGGCCGGGGCCGTGGAGCCGGCATGGGCCTCATGCCAGGGGCCGGTGGTGAGCAGCCAGGCATGGGCCGCCGCGGAGAAGGCCGCGGACGAGATATGGGAGACGGACACGGCATGGGCCGTCGCCACGGAGAGGCAGGCTTGCAGGGCGCTGGGCCAGGCCCGGGTGGCCGGGAGGCCTACGCCGAGCAGACTCCGCCGGTAGCTGAGCCGGAGGCGTCTCCCGCGGAGGAACCCGAGCGCTAGCGCTGACACTGGCCCGGTTCCGTTGACTTCATCAGGGCGCCCGCCATTGGCGGGCGCCCTGTGCTTTGGGCCGCGGCGACGCGGCGCGCCTCCGCGGCTCGTTGTTGCGGTTTCGCCAAGGGATGGGCCAGCGCGGGCAGAAGGGTCTTCCGCGGTTGGGCTGCAGATGAGTGAGGCAAGACCATTGGTGCTTGGAATCGTGGGAAGCCCCCGCGCTAAAAGCAACACCGGCGCGCTGCTGGAGCGCGTGCTGGCGGGCGCGGCCGCGGCGGGGGCGCAGACCGAACTAGTCGTGCTCCGCAAGCTGAACTACGAGTCCTGCCGCCACTGCGGGGGGTGTGACAAGACGGGAAGGTGCGTGGTCGAGGACGATATCCTGGAGCTGCACGCCAACCTGCGGGGCGCGCAGCACCTCGTGCTCGCCTCTCCCATTCACTTCTCCGGCGTGTCGGGCGAGATGAAGGCGATGATGGACCGCGCCCAGGCCTTCTGGGTGGCGAGGTATCGCCTGAAGGCGCCCGTGTCCGATGTCGGGGGTGAGCGACGGGGCGTGTTTGTCGCCACTTGCGGGGGAGGGGACAGGCGGGTGTTCGAGTGGGCGCGGCACAGCGTGCTCGCCTTCTTCAACTCGACTGGCTTCAGCTACTGGGGAGATCTGTTCGAGGCGAAGACCGACAAGCCGCCGCTGTCCGAGCGCGGCGAGGTGCTCGCCGCGGCATGGGAGTTGGGGCGGGAAGTGATGACCGTCACGACGAACACCACTACTTGTGCCTGAAGGAGGAGAGAACATGCGAATACTAGCTTTGCAGGCATCACCGAATGAGGACGGCCTGACCGCGAGCATGGCGAAGCAGGCGATGGCGGGGGCAAAGGCAGCAGGGGCGGAGGTGGAGCTGGTGCACCTGCGCAAGCTCAAGCTGGAGGCGTGCCGGGCCTGCGACGACGGCTGGGGCCGGTGTCGCCGGGAGGGCCTGTGCATCATTGAGGACGATCTGGAGACGGTGCGCGGAACGATCGCCGCCGCGGACGGGGTGATCCTCAGCACCCCGGTGTACTTCGGCGATGTGGCGGAGGTGGTGAAGAACTGTCTCGACCGGCTGCGCCGTTGCGAGCGGGCCGGCCCCGGCGATCCGCGGGTGGAGGGAAAGTGGATGCTCGGCATCGCCGCGGCCGGAGGGGGCGGAGGAGGTGGGCCAACCTGCCTGGTGGCAATGGAGCGGTACTACGCCCATCTCGGCCTGCCAGTGTTCGACCAGATGATCGTTACCCGCCGCAGCCGCGACTACATGCTCCCCGCAGCTCGCAGTGCAGGTGAGCGGTTTGTGGCATACATCGAGGAGCAGCGCAAGGGGTAGGGACCTGCGCTACACGTACCTACGAAGGAACGCGGTCACGCGCCCGAAGACATCGCGGGCCGCCGCGTCCTCGCTCGCGTCGAATCCATGCTCGCCGCCGGAAATGGTCATCAGCTCGTGCGGGATGCCAGCTTCGGCGAGCGCCTCCGCCATCATCACCGACTGCTGGTAGGGCACATCGGTGTCCCGGCCACCGTGCAGGAGAATGGTTGGCGGGTAATCGGCCGTCACGTTGCGGACCGGGCAGAACGGGACGAACGCCTCCGCATCGGCGGCGGGGTCCCGCCCCATCACCTCGCGGGCCCACCGCCCCTGCTGCCGGCAGTAGAGGTAGAAGCGATCCCGCCTCTCGTCATCGTGGGTGCCTGAGATCACGGTGGTGCCCACTGAGGCCTGCGCTTCCTCGCGCGTCACCAACGGCTGCTGGCAGTAGAAGGGATCCGGCCGGCTGTACCAATCGCCGATGATGTCGCCGTAGCCGTAGAAGGACACCAGCGCCTGTAGGCGCGGTCGCACTCTCGCGCCGGCCATCAGTGTCAGGTATCCGCCCGCCGAGTGACCGACCGCGGCGATGCGCTCCGGGTCGGCAGAGAACAGCTTCGGCCCGGCGGCGCGGACCCAATGGAAAGCGTCCTCGATGTCCTCGATGATCGCCGGCAGCTTAGTCTCCGGGGCCAACCGGTAGTCAATGGAGACTACGTTGTAGGCCGCGCTGAGGTAGAGGTCGCGCTGCCATTCCTTGAGGTTGTCGCGGTGGCCCATGATCAACGCGCCGCCGTGTATCCACACGATGACAGGCCGCGGCCCGCCGGCGAAGTCTCCGTAGACATCGGCCTTGACCTGGTGGCCGTTCACGACCTTGTAGGTGTGGGTGAGCCTGTCCATCGCTCGCACTGTCGGCGCGGCCTCACCCTGCCTGGGCCGCCGAGTCCCGGAAATAGCCGATAGTTCTGGCCAGCCCCTCCCGCAGGGGCACTTTCGGCTCCCAGCCGAGAAGCTCTCGCGCGCGGCTGATGTCCGGCCGGCGTCGCTTGGGGTCATCGGTGGAAAGGGGGCGGTGTGCGATGTCGCTGGTGGAGCCGGTGATCTCGATGATCATTCTGGCGGCCTCCAGGATCGTCACCTCGTCGGCATTGCCCAGATTCACTGGGCCGGTCTCTTTGCTCTCGGCCATCGCCACCAGCCCGCGGACCATGTCGTCAACATAGCAGAAACTGCGGGTCTGCCGGCCGTCGCCGAACACGGTCAGCGGTTCGCCGGCGAGAGCTTGCCGGATCAAGGTTGGGATGACCCGCCCGTCATCCGCCCTCATGCGCGGCCCGTAGGTGTTGAAGATGCGGGCAATGCCCGCGTTCAGCCCGCGGAACCGGTGGTAGGTCATGGTGAGCGCTTCCGAGAAACGCTTGCCCTCGTCGTAGACGGCCCGGGGCCCGATGGGATTGACGTTGCCGCGGTACTCCTCCCGCTGGGGATGCTCCAGAGGGTCGCCGTACACTTCGGAAGTGGAGGCCAACAGGAATCTCGCTCCCTTGGCAAGCGCAAGCTCCAGAACATTCCAGGTGCCTGCCGAATTCACCCTAAGGATCTCGAACGGCAGACGGTGGAAGTCCATCGGGCTGGCGGGGCTGGCGAGATGCACCACCAGTTGCACCTGCCCACCAACGTGGAGAGGCCCCGACACGTCCTCTTCGAGGAGCGAGAACTCCGGCTTGCCCAGCAGGTGGGAGACGTTCTCCGCTCGGCCCGTGACGAAGTTGTCCACTGCCAGGACGCGATGGCCTCGGCGCAGCAGTTCCTCGCAGAGGTGGGAGCCGAGGAACCCCGCGCCACCTGTCACTACCACCGAGTGGTGATGCAATTGCCCGTTCCCTTCCACCGCGGAGCCTGCCTACCGTCCCGCCGGCCTCGCTTCGCGCGTTGCAGGCCGGCCTGCCCGCGGAGACCCCGTCGCTCGCCTCTCGGCATCCCGGAGGAGCTTCCTTGCCTGGCGGCCCTCTCTGCTCTTGGAAGCGGTCGTGGCAAGATACCTCAGTTCCTCCGTACCGCGCTTGGTCTCCCCCAGCCTGATCAAACTGAAGGCGAGGTACAGGCGCGCCTGCCGCAGATCGGGGTCAAGGGCCAGCGCCCGCTCGAAGGCAGCGCGCGCCTCCGCGTAGTGCTGCAGATTGTAGTGCGCGAAGCCAAGCGCGTAGTGCGCGGCGGCCGACCTGGGAGCAAGGGCAAGCCATTCCTCGCACGCCGGGAGCCCTTTCCGGAATTGGCGGTAGTGGAGCAGGAGCTCCGCCATCTCCTGGCGGTAGCTGGCTTTGGTGGGATCGAGACGGATGGCGGCTGCCAGACTCCCGATCGCCTTCTTCCGGTGGCCCTGCTTCTGGTACAGCGCGGCGAGCATCTCGCGCACGCCAGAGTTCTTGCTGTCCATCTTGGCGGCCTTCAGCGCGTAGGCCTCAGCCTCGGAGTACTTCTTCTCTTCCAGCAACGTCTCCGCCAGGGCGGCGTAGTGCTGGAGGATGGTGGGGGTAAGGCGCACCGCCTCCCGGAAGGCGGCCTCGGCGTCGGCCAGTCGGCCGAGCCGCTTGTAGGTGACCGCGAGGTTGTAGTACATGGGACCGCTTCCGGGCATCAAGTCGAGGGCGCGGCGACTGGCGGTGGCCGCTTTCTCGAACTGGGCGCGCCGCACCTCCGGCGAGTCCGCGAGCTCTCCTAGCTGACCTTCCGCATAGGCCAGGTGGTAGTAGCCCAGGGCCGAGTAGGGGCAGAGGCGCACCGCCTCCTGGGCCTTCGCCTCGGAGACCTTATACCAGGACAGGATCGTCCGCTGTCTCCTGTCCTGTGTCTCCTTGTCCTCACCCTGGGCCGCGCCGGCCTGGGCTTCTGTGACTGCCTTCTGCGCCTGCGCGGCCGCAAACTGGGAGAACCGCACCAGTACGGACGCCCGCACCGGGGTGATGATCGTCCAGGCGAGGATCACGAACAGCGCCGCCGCCGCGACCGCCGAGGCCGCCACCCCGGACATGGAGAGGCGGCGGAAGCGGAACTCGCGCAGCGCCGGGCCGCCGGCGCCCGTGCCCTCTCGCTGCAGGCTTGCCCCGGCCAGCGCAAGCGCGCCGAGCCACAACCAGAAGAACGTGACCGAGCCCGTCTGCCGGAAAGTCACGCCGAAGAAGTTCTGGAACAGGAAAGCAATGAGGGCGACCAGCACGGCCAGCCCGAAACGGCGCCAGCCGGCGTCTTCCGTCCGCCAGTAGACTCTGACCGCAAGTGCCAGCGCGGCGAGCAGCATCACCAGAAAGAGCACGCCGCCCACCAGGCCGATGTCGGCCAGCACCTGCAGGTACTCGTTGTGGGCGTAGCCAGTGGCCAGCATCCCCTGCCTGTGTTCCGGCTGCTGGAGGTACCATTCGGTGGCCATCCGCTCGAGGGCCACCGCCCTGAAGTTGCCGTATCCTCTGCCGAGCACCGGCGCCTCACGGAAGATGCCGAAGGCGGTTCGCCAGTGCAATTGCCGCTCTCTGGCATAGGGGTCCTCGAAGTGCAGCACCGTTTGCACGCGCGCCTGCTGCTTCGCTGGCATGACGCGGTAGATGCCCAGCCCCAGGAGCGCGAGCAACAGCACCCCCGCGGCGATGGCGGGAACGCCCACCCGGAGCATCTTCCGGCCACCGCGCACGATCGCCAGCAACACCGCAGCCGCCGTTCCCAGACCGAGGCCGATGACGCCTCCGATGGTGAAGGAGAAGTAGAGGGAGATCAGCATCATTAGAGCAGTCAGGCCGATGCCAACGGTGCGAGCCGCCACCGCCACCTTGCCGGATTCCGCATCCTCACTTCGCCTCGGCCAGGCGATGGCGATGGCGACCGGGATCAGCAGAATCAGGTAGCCGCCGAGGAAAGTGGGATTGCCCAGGAAGGAGAAGACGCGAACAATCTGCCCTATGGTGTAAGGGATGAAGTCCTTACCCGCGGCCTGTGCGAAGGCATAGATGCTTACCGGCACAGAGCCGAGCACCGCGGCGATGGCGACACGAATCACCTGCCGGGAGGTGCGCAGAAAGACAACCGCTAGCAGATAGATGCCGACGTTGGCGGCCAGCCGTCCGAACTCCGCCACCGCTACATATCGGAACTGAGCGTAGGAAATGGAGATGGCCGTCCAGCCGAGGAAGGCGAGCACCAGCAGGTTGAGCCGCGAACGCGCCCAACTCAGCCGGCCTTGGGCCAGCCCTGCCACCAGCCACAGCCCGATGCCTGCCGCCACCCCCAGCCCCAACGCAACATCCTTGACATCGGTGAGGTTCTTGCTGCGCGGGTTGATGACAATGGGCACCAGCACCACCAGGGCGATCAGCAGCGCCTCGCCGAGCCTGCCCGGCCAGGGGCTCTGCGCCCCACTGCCAGCCGCGGCTGCAGGTCTCCGTCCCGGGCCTGGAGATGCTGGCTTGCCCTTCTTCTTCCTGGAGGTGGCGCGCTTGCCCACGTCTCATCCTCTGGCCAGTGGCAGGAGCTGGCGCTCCTGCCCCACCATGGACTACGACGTGTGAGAGCCTGGCCCCTTGTGCCGTGGGGCAAGGCGGCAGCCAGGCTCAGGGGAGCCCGCAAGGGGCTCCCCTGGATTGTGTCTCATGGGGATGCCGGCCCTGGGAAGGCGGGCGGGCGCCTCTACTTGGCCTGCTCCTCCGGCGCGGGCTGGCCTTCCTCTGCAACCGCCTGTACCGGTGGTGCGCCGCGGCTGGCGATGATGGCCGGGACCATCCCGCCGCTGGCGCGCACAATCTGGCCGATGAGCTGCCCGATGGGCTGGCTGGTGGTGATCAGGCCGACCACCAGTTCGCTCTTCTCCTGGACCATCAGGAACAGACCCTTCGCCTCAGGCGCCATCATCACCGAGACTCGCTCGCCCTTGGGTCCCTTCACGGTTATCAGGGGAGCCCAACCCTGGTCGCCCATCAGCTTGGTGTAGTAGCCGTAGACTACCTCGCTGTCAGTCTTCTCACCTGGCTTCATCACCACTATCGCCGCACGCTGGAGGGACTTGATCGCCTCCTTGACCGGGTCAATGAGGGGTAGACCGGCTGAGATCATCGCCATCTTGTCCCCACCTGCGCCCGTCTGCGCGATCGCCTGCGCCTGCTCCTTCGCCTGGGCCGCAATGGCGTCGAGCGCGTCGCCGACCAACTGCACCGCGGCGACGCCATCTACATCCACCTGCACCTCCACTGCCGCGCCCTGATAGATCAACTGGTCGGTGGTGATCTTACCTGCGGCAGGAGCGCTCATCGCCGCCGCTGCGCTCACGGCGAGGAAGACCACCGTGCCCACGCCTACGAGACGTCTCACCTTGTCCGTTCTCATGGCTCTTCCGTTCCTCCTGTCTGGAGCTGGACCTTCCCATGCATATAGATATACGGAAGCGGGCACTGATTGGTTTCAGCGGTCTGGCGCCTTGCAGGGCGCTGCAGGCGCCTGCCGAAGCTAGGCGCCATGACCTCGCCCTCTCGTGCTCGCCTGCTTCTGGTGCTCATCGCCATCCTTTGGAGCCTCGGTGGGGCCTTCCTGAAAAGCATCCCGGATGTCAACTGGATGATGGTCGCCGGGGTTCGGTCTCTGATCGCCGGCGTCTTGTTTCTCCCGGGGCTGAGGATGCCGCGCCCGCCGGCGCGCAAGCTCGTGCCGGTAGTGCTGCTCTATGCGGGAGTTGTCACCTCCCTGATGGGCTCCATGCAGTTGGGCACCGCGGCGCAGGGAATCTGGCTGCAGTACACCGCGCCCGCGGTGGTGGCGCTGTGGGTGTGGCGGTTGCAGAGGCAGAAGCCAACCCGCATGGAGGGGCTGGCGCTGGCGCTCACCGGGGTGGCGATAGTGCTGATCGTGACCGGAGGCGCGGGCGCCAGGCACTACTACTCGCTGCTGCTCGGGGTGGTGAGCGGGATCATCTACGGGACGATCATCGTGCTGCTCAAGGACCTATCCGACGTCCCCGCTCCCGCCATCCACGTGTGGACCAACCTGGGCACCGCCGCGCTGGTCCTGCCCGTCGCCCTGCTGCTGGGAGTGCAGTTCCCCACCGTTCCCCGAGACCTCGGACTGCTCGCCCTGATGGGTTCCGTGCAGCTAGCGCTACCTTACTACCTCTTCCAGCGCGCCCTCCGGGGCAGCCGCGCCCTGGAGGCCTCCATCATCCTGCTGCTCGAGCCGATTCTGAATCCGACCTTGGCCTATCTCGTGGTTGGCGAAGTGCCGTCGGCGCGGGTAATCGCGGGTTGCGCCCTGATCGCCGGTGGTCTGGTGGCGTTCGCGATTGGGAACGGCAGACGCAGGAGAGTGACGTGCCATCAGGACGGCCAGAGCGCTGATGAGGGGCGGGTTCCTCCAGTGGCGGGCTGTCGCTAACGCCTGCCCGCCACTGCCGTTTGCACCGGGCTGCCTCGGGCTGACCCACGGTTAGCGGCTGGTTGCACGACACGTCGCCTGTGGCGTATCATCGCTGCCGTCGGCGTGAGGAGCTTGCGAGGTGACGACAGATCTTGGGTGGCTGCGGGAGCAGTTGGGCAAGTGGCATCCGGCGCTGGGACGAGGAGAGGGGGATATCGACCCCTTCTGGCGGCGAATCTGGCGTCTTCGGTGGGGCGGGCTTCAGTGCTGTGTCAAGTCCCCGCGCCTCCGAGAGGAGACGGCCCAGGAGGTGGCGCTCCTGCGTTCCCTGTACAGCGCTGGATATCCGGTGCCCCGCGTCCACTGGGCCGATGAAGAGGCCGGCCTGTTCGTGATGGAATGGGTGGAAGGTCCTTCGCTGGAGGACCTGTTGAAGCAGCCGAAGGGCACCGAACGAGACCGGGCACTTGCCACTTGTGTGCGGGCGTTAGCCCATCTGGAGGCAGGAGCCGGGATCATCGAACGCGTCGCGGGGGCCCAAGCACCTGCCACGTCCGGTGCTCACGAGTTGGCGGCGACCTTGCTGGACTTGGCCAGCCGATTGGCCCCCGGGGTTGACAAGAAACGTCTCAACGACCCCCTTGGCATGCTGGCGGCCGTGATCTGTGCCGAGCCCCGGCCCATTCTCGGCATTGTGGACGTCCTTCCCCGCGATGTGGTAGTTGGCAGGGAGCGAGTCGTGTTCCTGGATCACTGGCCGGTCGGATGGTGGTGGTCCGAGAAACGCTTCTGCCAGTACTTCGCCCGCTTCCAGCAGGACCCCGCCGACCGGTCGTACCAGAGCGAGTGCTTCCTAGCGCACTTCGTTGACTCCAGCCCCGCGCGTCTTGACGCGCACTACCTGTGGCATGATCTCTCCTACCTCAACGCGTGGCAAGAGATCCGGGACTCCCCGGAGGAAACCAAGCCGCCCGAAGACATCCTTGACTCGATCATCGCCGCTGCCCGGCATCGGCTAGGCTGGCACGGACACTGCCCTGCCGCGAGTGAGGTAAGGGCACTGCTACGCGCCAACCTCGCGCGGTGAAATCACCCGCCCGCCACCAGTCGCCCGCAAGGACTGCTCCGGCGCCGGCTTGCGCCCTCATCGCCTGCGGGCTGGTGGGGTTCGCGATTGGGTCGGCCAGAAGCGCAAACAGCGCCGACTCACCGCAGAGGCGCTGAGAGCGCAGAGAGGTGATGTAGGGGCACGGCCTGCCGTGCCCCTACGAGCTGCCCTCCACGACCTTCGCCACCCGCGCGAACTGGCCCCTGAGGGAGCGATACAGGCTCCGATAGATGGTGTAGTACCTGCGGTAGGTTGCCGCGGCGCGGCGATCCGGCTTGACCGCATCTTTGGTTTGCACCGCCGCCGCGCAGGCGGCCGGCACATCCGGCCATACCCCTCCGGCCACCCCGCCCAGCAAGGCCGCGCCGAAGGCGGCTCCCTCGTCAATCGCCATGCCCACCAGGGGGGTGCGGAAGACATCAGACTGCATCTGCCGCCAGAAGGGGCTGCGGGAACCGCCGCCGGTGCTGCGGATCTCCGCGATCGGCAGCTTCATCTCGCGGAGGATCTCCAGCGAGTCGCGCAATCCGTAGCACACCCCCTCCATGACCGCCCGCGCCATGTGCGCCTTGGTATGCCGCAGCCCCAGGCCCACGAAGGCGCCGCGGGCGTGCGGGTCGGCGTGCGGCGTGCGCTCTCCTGTCAGATAAGGAAGGAATAGCAAGCCTTCGCTGCCGACCGGCGCGGTGGCCGCCTGCGCGGTGATGATCTCATACGGGTCAACCCCGCGCCTCTCCGCCTCCGCCTTCTCCTCCCCACAGAGCGCATCCCGGAACCAACGCAGCGACCCGCCGGCCGACAGCATCACCCCCATCGCATGCCACTGCCCGGGCACCGCATGGCAGAAGGTGTGCACCCGCAGCTTGGGGTCCATCTTGGGCTCGTTCATCGGGGAGAATACCGTCCCCGAGGTGCCCACCGACACCGCCACGATCCCCTCGCTGATCACCCCGTTTCCCACCGCGCTGCACGCGTTGTCCCCACCGCCCCCAGCGATGGCGGTCCCCGCGCGCAGGCCGATCTCCTTCGCCGCGCTCTCGCACACCGCCGTAGAGGCGACGGCCGACTCGTAGACCTTGGGCAGCGTATCCATCGTGAGCCCCAGCCCGCGGACCATCACCTCCGACCAGTCACGTCTGCCCACATTCAGCAGCGACGTTCCGGCCGCGTCGGACACCTCGGTAGCGAACTCCCCGCTCAGCCGATAGCGGACGTAGTCTTTGGGCAGCAGGATCATGCGCAGGCGCTCATACAGCTCCGGCTCGTTGTCCCGCAGCCACACGATCTTCGGCGCTTGGAAGCCGGTCAAGACAGGGTTCAGTGTCTCCTCAACCACCCTCTCGAATCCGACAGTCTGGTGGATCCAATCGCACTGTGCGGCGGTCCGCTGGTCACACCAGAGCAACGCCTCCCGCAGCACCTTGCCGTCCTTGCCAAGGAACACAGAGCCGTGCTGCTGCCCCGACAGGCCGATCCCGCGCACCTCCTCGGGCCGCGCGCCCGACTTTGTCATCACCTCTCGGATCGCCGCGACCGTGCCGCGCCACCAATCCTCCGGGTCCTGCTCTGCCCAGCCGGGGCGGGGGGTGTGGAGCGGGTACTCGCTGGTGGCACGCGCCACCACCTTGCCTTCACCATCAACCACCAGCGCCTTCGCACCGGTGGTGCCGATGTCGAGGCCGAGCACATGCTCAGTCATTGCCTTCTCCCTGTAGGCCTGCTCTGGCTTCAGTCTGACCTGGCACGAAACTACTCCCCCACACCACCGGCTGCAGCGCCAGTACCAGCAGCACCCCATCTCTCACTAGCAGCGCCCAGGTGAGCTTGTGCTCGCCCATTAGGGGGAAGAAGCACCCGCACTTGATCTCCAGCCCGCGCGCCAGGGCGAGGAAGCCGCCCCCGATGAAGACGCCCAGCAGGCCCGCGATCACCGCTGCGCTGCTCCGCGGGATGATCCCGATCACCAGGAAAGCGCCTGCTATCACTTCGATCCACGGCAAGGTGATGCCGACCAGATTCACGAGAGAGGGATGAAGGATGCGGTAGCCGTACACCAGCCGAGCGAACTCCGCCGGGTGCATGAGCTTGGGCAGGCCGGTGTAGATGAAGATGCCGCCGAGCAAGACGCGGCAGACCGCGCCGACCGCCGGATGAGCGATGATCTGGCAGAGCCTACGCGTGCTCACGGCTCCGAACCCGCGGTGACGGGGTAGCCTCCTGCCACCCAGGCCGGCCATCCCCGCTCCACCACAAAGATCGTCCCGTGGTAGAGCTCGCGCAGGCGCTCCGCCACGAGGATGGAATCCCCGCACTCCATTCCCTCGCAATACACGATCACCGTGCTCGCCGCCTCCACTTGCTCGGCGAGGTCAGGGTACCGCACCTCGAACTCGCCGGGCGGCAGGTTGAAAGCGCCGGGCACATGAGCCGCCTCGTACTCCTCGGGAACGCGCGCGTCCACGAAGACAGCCGACTTGGCTTCCCAGGCGGCGCGGGCCTGGTCCACCGTCATCGCACCCACCCCCGGCGGCAGCGGCAACTGCAGCTCCTCGCCCTTGCCAAAGATGGGAATGCCGCGGGGGGAGAAGTGGTTGACGAGAATCCCTAGCGCCGCGCTCCCGAGCACAATCGCCAGCGCGCCCAGCAGCACGCCGCCCAGGTCAGCGCCTCCGCGGGAGCTACTGGGGGGCAGGCGGTGGGTTGCTCGCCGTGGGCTCCTCAACCCGGCCGAAGACAGCAATGCTCAGCTCCTTGGTGTGCGGCAGATCGGTGTGGATGATCACCTTGGCGTTGATCCGTTCGGCTTTCTCCATCGGGCCGAGACGCACTCTCACCTGATAGGAGCCCGGCTTGTCGGGGATCGGCTGCGCCTCCGCGCTCAGCGCCGGGTGATCGGTCTTGATCTCCAGGATCTTGAAGCTCTTCACCTCCACCGGAGTGATCGTCACTAGCTGCTCGAGGGATTGCCCCACCTTCAGGCGTCCGGTGTAGATGCCGGTGGGCGTCACCTCCACCTCGATCTTCACCACACCGGTCATGGTGAGGATCACCCTCGGTGTCGCCGGGTCGTTGCTGTCCACGTAGATGTGCTTCGTGACGCGATCCCGGTAGCGCCCGGCCTTGAAAGTCACCTTGAGCGTCCCCTGCTCGCCCGCAGCCAGCTCCTTCTTGGAGGGGGTCACCACCGTGCATCCGCAGGAGGCAGTGATGTTCCCAATAGCGATAGTGCCCTTGCCTGTATTCGTGAAGACGAACTCGTGGGTGATCTCCTCCATCTGGTAGATCTCGCCGAAGTCGAAGGTGGTCTCCTGCATCTGGATGTGTGGGGCATCCTCGGGCGCCGGCGCGTTCGCATCTGGCTGAGGCGGCGGGGGAAGACGGGAAGGCTTGGCGCTCACCGGCTGTGCTGTTGGCGAGGGTCCCATCGCCCCAGAAGCGGCCGGCTTCGACCCCGTGGGATTGGGCGCGCCGGGCCCGGTCTCAGGATGAACGAGCGCGCGCTCATTGAGGTGTGCCGCTGTCGTCTGCCGCCCGGACACCTCGCTCGTCACGGGCGCCTGTTTCCCAGGGGAAGCCCGGCCGGGGACTGCCTGCCCGGCCGGCGCCGGAGCCACCACCGGCGGGGCAGCCGCCCGCCCCTCCGCCCTCCTGCCCCCGCGGACCAGGTAGCCCGCGATGAACAGCAATGAGAAGAGGATGACCGCCCAACTGACCCGCACGCCCAGCTTGCTCATCCTATCGCGCTTCGCACAGTGAAGTGACGGCCCGTGACCATTGTGCTGCCTTCCAGGCTGGTCTGTCTGGGTTTCGCCATCTACGGCGGAGCGCAGCTCCGCTGCCTCCCAACTTCTTGTGGCGAAACCCAGTAGGGGCTCCGCCTCCTTCCGACACACACTAGCCTGATGCGGCGAAGTGGTCAAATCCCGATCCTAGAGGCTTCCGCCGACCGGCGGCGTCCAGCAGCGCGGCCCCGTCTCCGCCAACGACTTCGCCGACGACCGTCAGGGGCACGCCGCTGGCTATCCGAACCGCTTGCTGGATCTCCCCGGCCGCCGCCGGCGGGCAGGTGAGCAGCAGCTCGTAGTCCTCCCCGCCGGTGATCGCCAGTTCCAGCGGGTCCAGGTTGAGCGATTCCGCCGCGGCGCGGCAGCAGGCATGAACCGGGACCTGGTCGGCTCGCAGGAGGGCGCCGACGCCGCTCTGGGCACAGAGCCGGGGGAGGTCCGCCGCCAGGCCGTCACTCAGGTCCATCATCGCGGTGCCCAGGCGGGTGGCGGCGATCGCTCGCGCCTCGGCCAGGCGAGGGACAGGTGTGAGGTGTGCTGTCACGGCGGCGCCGACCCGTTCGTCCTCCGCGCTCAGGCCCTGGCGCAGGGCCGCCAGTCCAGCCGCAGACGCCCCCAAGGCTCCGCTCACCAGCAGCACATCGCCGGGACGCGCGCCACTGCGCCTGAGCACCGACTCCTCCGAAGCCCAGCCGGTCAGCGCCACATCCACCACGAGAGGACCCGGTGACCCGACCAGATCGCCGCCGACCAGCGACGCGCCGTACCGGGAGGCGCACTCGACCAAACCCTGTGCGATGCCCTCCACCACATCACTGCCCAACTCCCCGGGCGCAGCCACCGAGGCAACTGCGAAGCCGGGCTCTCCTCCCATGGCGGCAATGTCGCTGAGGTTCGCGGCCATGGCTTTCCAGCCGATCTGCAGGCCGGTCGCCCATTCCCGCCGGAAGTGGACCCCCTCCACCATCATGTCACAGGTGAGCAGCAGGACGCGGTCTTGGGCGACGCGGACAACCGCGGTGTCGTCCCCAGACCCAACGAGCACGTCGCGCCCCAGGTTCTTGGCCGCCATCTCCCGGAAGCGGGCCACCAGGTGGTTCTCGCCCGCATCTCGCAGCGGCTGGGCCTTCCTGTCCGTCATTGCCTGCTCGCGGCGGGAGCGCCGAGTAGCTTGAACACGCAGTACGGCCCACACATCGAGCAGGCGGCCATTCCCTCTTCTGCGCCCGCGGACTCGTGGCGCTTGCGGGCACGTGAGGGGTCGAGCGCGAGGCGGAACTGCTCTTCCCAGTCGAGCGCGCTGCGCGCGGCGGCCATCCGGTCATCCCACTGACGCGCCTCCGCGCCCAGACGGACTATGTCCGCGGCGTGGGCGGCGAGACGGGTGGCGATCACCCCCTCCCGCACATCATCTTCGGAGGGGAGACCCAGGTGCTCGGCAGGGGTCACGTAGCACAGGAAGTCGGCGCCGGCCATGCCAGCTACCGCCCCGCCGATGGCCCCGGTGATGTGGTCGTAGCCGGGCGCGATATCGGTCACGAGCGGGCCGAGCACATAGAACGGCGCGCCGTGGCAGAGGCGCTTCTCCAGCACGACGTTTGCCGCCACCTGATCGAGCGGGAGGTGCCCCGGCCCCTCCACCATCGCCTGCACCCCCGCCTCTCTCGCCCGCAGCACCAGCTCGCCCAGCACCGCAGTCTCTGCAATCTGCGCGCGGTCGGACCCGTCCGCAAGACAGCCAGGCCTCAGCCCGTCCCCCAGACTCAGAGTCACATCGTACTGACGGCAGATGGCGAGCAGGTCGTCGAACCGCGCGTAGAGCGGGTTCTCCCGCCCGTTCTCCTTCATCCAGCAGATGGTGAAGGCGCCGCCGCGGCTCACCACCCCAGTGGCTCTGCTGCCGTCGAGCGCCAGCTTGGCCGTCTCCTGGGTGACGCCGCAGTGGACGGTGATGAAGTCCACGCCATCTTCGGCCTGCTTGTTGATGACCGCGAGCAGACCGTCTTCGCTCATCGCCGCCACACTGCCGGTGCGCGCCACCGCTTCCACCGCCGCCTGGTAGATGGGTACCGTTCCCACCGGTATGCTGGCCTCGCGGATCACCGTCTGCCGGATGGAGTCGAGGTCGCCGGCGGTGCTGAGGTCCATCACCGTGTCGGCGCCCGCCTCCAGCGCGGCCCGCAGGCGGGTCAAGGCGTGCTCATCGCTGGGATCCTTGGTGGAGGCGCCAATGTTGGCGTTCACCTTTATCCTCAGCCCGGCGCCTATCGCCAACGGGCGCAGGCCGGCGTGGTTGCGGTTGGCCGGCAGCACGATGCTGCCCGCGGCGAGGCCGTCGCGGACGAACTCGGCGGTTACGCCGTCGGCCTGCGCGGCCGCATCCATCATCTGGGAGAGCTGGCCTTTTCTCGCTATGTCAAGCTGTGTCAACTAAGCGCTCCTCTGTTCTGACGACTGACGAATGCGCGCCAGTAGCGCGCGGGTAGCTCCCACCATATCGTCCGCCTCCGCCACTGCGGAGATCACCGCCACTCCATCCGCCCCGGCCCGGATCACTGCCTCCACATTCTCGCAGGTGATGCCCCCAATGGCAAGCACGGGCAGCGTCACCGCGCGCTTGATGTCGGCGATCGGCTGCAGGCCGATCGGCTCGCCCGCGTCCGCCTTCGAGGGAGTAGCGTAGATGGCGCCCACGCTCACGTAGCTGGCCCCGGCCGCCTGCGCCGCCTTCGCCTCCAGCACATTCGCCACCGAGGCGCCCACGATGGCATCGGGACCCATGAGACGGCGCGCCGTTGCCACCGGCATGTCGTCCGGACCGAGGTGAACGCCGTCTGCCCCTGCCGCCAGCGCCACCTGGATCCGGTCGTTGACGATGAACGTGGTGCGGTGGTCCCTGATGAGCCGGCGTATCTCCTCGGCCACCTCGAGCAGGTCGGCGGTGGTCATCTCTTTATCCCGGAGCTGGATCATCGGCGCGCCGCCCACCAGGGCGGCCTGCGCCACCTGCTGGTGGCCGCGCTCCAGCCGGGGAACGCGAGTCGTGATTACGCAGAGGGCGAATGGTGACATCTTACAGAGTCTCTTGCGTCATGGTTGCCTCGCCCCTCGGACCCTGAAGAACCCTCGGGGTCCTGAACGGGCAGTTGCCTCAGAGGCGCTCTGCGATGGCTCCCTGGCCCGCTTCCTGCCTTCCCGTCGTAACGGTAAGGCAGGAAGCGCTTTAGCCCGTCAGGAGGCGGCCGCTTCCGCCCTCGCCTTCAACTCCAGATACAGGGCATGCAGGATCACCAGATGGGCGTCCTCTATCTGCTGCATGCTCTGCGCGGGGACGACCAGACGGATGTCGGCCAGCTCCTTCGTCCTGCCGCCATCACGTCCGGTGAGTGCGATGGCGGTGGCGCCCAGGTCACGCGCCACCTGCATCGCTCGCAGCACATTCTCCGAGCGACCGCTCCCACTCACTACCAGCAGCACATCGCCGGCCTCCGCCAGATTCCGGAGTGGTTCGGAGAAGACGTTCTCATATCCCATGTCGTTGGCGTAGGCGGTGAGCGCGGGCACGTTGTCAACCAGAGAGATCGCCCGGAACCGCGGCGCCCCCACGGGCAGGTCAACACCCTTGGCCAGGTCAACGACGATATGCGAGGCGGCGGCCGCGCTGCCTCCGTTGCCACAGGTGAAGATCCGCGCCCCATCGCGGTAGGCCTGCCACAGGCGGTCGGCGATCACCTCCAGCTCCGGCCTGGGCACGGCCTCCAGCAGCCTCGCCACCTCGTCGAGATAGGAGTTCACCGGCCTCCTCCCGCTGTTGTCTGACACGCCGGCCCCGATCACGGCCGGCGGGGCGTTGCCGCGGATTTCCCCTCTCGGACTCCCAGTATACCGCAATTCAGGCTCTGCCACAAAAGCACCGGCGGGCGTGACAGCTCTCCCCACGCCCGCCGACCATGGCCTTCCCGTTGGACAGGAGCGCTCCGTCGCCATAGCTCCGTCTGCCTGGGGCAGACTTCGGAGCGTCGGCGACTTGCTCCTGCCCCATAGCCTCGCCGCCGTCCTGTCACTTCCCCCTGACGGCCAGGATGGAGTCCTCATCGAGCAGGATGACATCCTCCTGGTTGACCCGCACTTCCGTGCCGGAGTACTTGGAGTAGATCACGACGTCTCCCACCTTCACCGATACCGGCACACGCTTGCCGTTGTCCAGCACCTTCCCGCTTCCCACCGCCAGCACTTCGCCCTCCTGAGGCCTCTTCTGCGCGGTATCCGGCAGGAGAATGCCCCCACTGGTCTTCTCCTCCGCCTTGGAAGGGCGCACTACCACACGATCTCCAAGCGGCTTCAGCATCTGGCCGCACCTCCTCGCGAAAAATAGGAATGTCGGCAGCAAGCCCGCACGGCCTGCAACTGGCCTGCAGTATTGTAGAAGCCCACCCGCCGGGCTGTCAACCATGGTGTCCGCTCACCACTCACGGTTACCCAGCTTGTGGGGGCGGAAAGAGGAAGGGCTGCTCAGGTCGCGAACCTTCGGCAAGTCCAATCCCGTCGGAGCGTGGGGATGATCGCCGGCGGACTACTCTCCGACGTAGTGTTGAAGCTCGGCGATCTTCGCCTCTATCTCAGCCCTTCGATTCGTGTCAGGGAAGTCCCTCAGGATTGCCCGGTACTCAGCGATGACGCGCCTGCCCGTGGTGGCATACTGCGGCCCGCCACCCATCAACCATGCTCGGCTGCTCGCGTTGGGCTCCACCAGCAGAAAGCGGGCGTCGTCGGCATACTCGGACTTGGGGTAGCGCCGCAGCAGCTCCCGGTACGCACGCATGTCATAGTACCAATATGGGTCCCCCTCTGAGATGTCTGCGTAGAAGCCGTAAGTCTTGGCGAGATGGACGGCCAGGGGCTTGTACTGGTCCTGTCCCGGAAGGTGGCCCACCAGCAGCCCTGCCGGCAGGATGCCCGCAAGCTGCCTGAGCGCCAGGCGCGAGGACTCGCCAATCATAATAGATGGCGTGGTCTCTCCGGGACCCATAAGGAAACCGCTGCAAGCACAGGCGGTAATCGTAGATGGCCATTCCGGCATCGCCAGCCTGATAGAGACGGTCGGCCTCCGCGAGCCACTTCGCTTCCTCACTTGGTTCCTCGACGCAAACCGCAGTCGTAGCCACCAACGCCACCAGCACCATCACCACTGCCCGCATTGCTGATTCCACCTCCATGTCTTGCCTGCAACGCCGGACGGCCGTCATTTCACCGCGGCCCCAGTGCCGGCCTCATGGGTTGGGACGTAGAAGAGCACGCGTGCCGAGGGAAAGCAAACTGCACGCCAATCCCCGATCATACCAGGTAGGCGCTGTTGTCACGCTCGGCCAGCTACCGTGCCAGTCGTGCGAAGGTCGCCGGGCCGTGTTCGCTGGCGAGCAGCCGCGCAACCAGTGACTCCGGCACGTGAACGCGGCCGGAGGCCAGCATGGGCGCCGGTGACACGGGTATCTCCTGTCCGTTTATGGACACAGGCGCGCCCTTCCCAGACACGTCAGTTCTCGTAGCGCCTCGCCTTGCGGTCGCTGTGCGGGTGGATGGGTTCCACGCGATCCTCCATCCCTTTGGCTCCAGGCTCTCCCTTAGACCAACATAGCGTGATGGAGGCGCGCCGCCGCTGCCCGCGGCGTACACCACAAGCTCCTCTCTCACGAAATCAACGCGATCCGGGCAGTACTCCATGTGATACACATTGCCAGCCGGGTCCACGGCCACCGGTGGGTAGATGTCGAAAGGTAGCCCGTCGAACACCAGCTTCGTAACAAACGCGCCATTGGGGTCGAACTTGTAGACTACCGTGTCGTCCGCAACGATGAACCCCGGCGCTATCTCAACCCACTGGTCTCGCACGCGACGGCAGTTGAACACCATGTAGGTGCACCCGTTCCCGTCGAACAACACGCCGGCCGCTCCTCTCCATCTGTGAACGGAGCTGTCGTAGTCGCCCTTCGCAATCTCCGCCGGCGGCTCGAGCGTGATGGTTCTCTCCAACTCCCCGCTCGGCGAGTAGATGCGGAGCTGGTCGTTCGGCTCCGGAGATCGGTTCGGCGCAAACCCATAGGTTCGACCGTCCCAGCCCACCAAGAATCCAGGTCTTGCACCCACGAGCTGGAGGTTGGCGTCGAACTTGACCAGTGTCACGTTGTACTCGGTCGCAGCTGGCGACACGCCAACGTAGAGGTGACCGTCGGTGTCTGCCGCGAGGACGGTGAGATCCTGGCGCGCCCCGGTCAGAGGCACGGCCCGCAACTGCTCCTGAATCAAGTCCCAGCCCTTTGCCTCGACGAGCTCGCCATTGGCATCTCTTTGTGACACCTGTAGGCTGCCTTCAGGATCGAATACCTGGAGTCTCCCGTGGGTACCCGTGTAGAAGCGGCCTTCGGGATCCCCCGCCACACCCCCAACATGGTCCAGTCGCACGATGCCTTCCGCCTCCCCAGCGATGTCTGGTTGCGCGATCTGCTGCTCTGCAAGCACTACGAGTTCGCCGTCCGACGTGAATCTCTTGATGCGTCGCTGCACCCGATCCACCACCAGGATTACGTCCTCCCTCGGAACCACCAATGGGGCCAGTGACACTGACGGCTCGTCCCCCTCCGTGTCGGTTCCGGGCAGCACACCGACCTGCTCGGGACCCAGCCCATACGGCAGGCTGAAGAGCACTCGCGGCCAGTACGTGTCTGTCAGTGCCCACGAAGCCCCCTGGAATCCTGCGAGGAGACAGGCAAGGACTCCGAACAGCAGGACAGCACAACGGTTGGTGGTCTGCATCAGTTCCGCTCCTTACGTAGCAGCTCAGTACTGGGTCAGGACGCGCCCGCGGTAGCGCTGTGGCGGGGGATTCGCCGCGCAGGTCACATCCCCATGCTTGTGGACGCTGCATGTGCAGTCCGCGTCGAGTTCCGCTTCCGTGTAGTGCTGCACCGGGTCCTCTTCACTTGTGCGCCACACCCGGTTGGTGGGTTTGCCGGCTGCTTCGATGACCACGAGCTTCCTGGAGGGCGCGGCCCCAATAGTGTAGAGGTAGCTGATCACATGGTGATGGGGCTTGTCTATGATATCCCCTGGCCGGATCACATCCTTCCAGTTGCTGCCCAGATATGTGGATACGGAGGTTAGGCTGCACGTTGTCTGTCTCCAGTACGGCCAGTTGTAGCCTGCTCTGTTGGTGTACGCGCCACAGCTCACCAGGCCCGAGCAGTCCACCCCGTACCCCTCGTACGCGTCGGGGCCGCCGACCCACTGCCCGCCGCTATCTCGGCCGCCGAAGCCTTCGCCTCCCCATTCGTACGGTTCATTCTCGTAGGTGCTCAACCATTCAAGGTAGCTGCGCCTCTGCGCGGAGTTGGCGGGCGGTGGGCTCGGCTCCACGTAGATAGCGGGGTCCTTCGTGCATATGCGAAGGGCATACTCCTTGTCCAGCGAGGTAACGGACTGCGGCCACGCTGTCCCCGGGTGCAACCTGGCCGTCGCGCGGAATCTGTGCAGCCCGGGCGTGTTGAACGTGACGTTGTCCTGGCCCCACGCGTTCGTGAGGTAGGCAGACTCCTCGTACGAGTAGATGCGGTTAGAGCCTCCGGACGTCGGAGGGTCCGAACCCTTGTGCTTGAGCTGCTTCCACTCGATCTGTAGGGGCGGGAGGAAGTTCGGCCAGTCCGCCACGTACTGAGTCCAGATCGGGGTGGCAGGCGGGGGCACTTCATCTGCTTGAGGCCCCTCACTTCCCGCCGTCCATCACCACTCCAGCCCCAGGTCAAACGGCAGATCACAGTGAGGCCCTGCGCTTCCGGTGCAACTGAACCACACTATCGCGCGGAGCTTGATGGGGTCCCCTACGTCCGGATACCCCGTGTGGTAGTTGTAGTAGACAAGCCGTATCGAATCAAGCTGGATCACGTGCATCTTGTACTCGTAGGCCTTCTGGGGATCGTTGTCGCTGCCGTGCCCGCTCCCTCCGCGGCTATCGTGGTCGTTGACAATCACCTTGATGGTCTTATACCCGGGTGATGAAGGGGCCTTCCATGTTACGATTCTCTGGTCGGTCGCGGTGAGGAAGGATCCGCCGTCGGCCGACCACTGGTAGGTCACTATGTCCTCGGGGTAGCTCGTCTGCCCGTCCTGCACGAGCTTGTCAAAGTCAAAGCATTCCGAGCAGGTGAAGGTGACCTGGCCCTCTATGCCTATGCCGGTGTAGGGGGCAGTGGACGAGGTGACGACGGGATCGGTGATGGGGGTGTGCACGTACCACTTATAGCCGGCACTCGCAGGTTCAGCGCCGCCCAGCAGTAGTAGCGCAAGTGCAACAGCGCAGCCCACGCCCGCCGGCATCCCCAACCGTCTTCCCTTCACGCTCAACGCATCGCCCATTGCTACCTCCAGTGCGGTCCCAGCCGCAGCAAGTACAACCCGCGGTAGCCATCCCCGCTCAGGGCGAAACTCAACGCGAACGGAATGACAAGCATCAGCATAGCGGCCGGCCGTAGTTCTGTCAAGAAGTTTCTTGGTTTCGCGTGCTCTCGCGCGGGTCGTTGACGCCCGCGCGGCCGCTCCGTATAATGGCCTGAGAGAGTAATACTGGCATCCACAATCGCGTACCAGCGAGTCTGCTAGGCTGGGAATCCTCACTCGGGGAAGGCAACACCGAGAGGTGAAGTGGTGACGAAGCTCTACGGCATTCTCCTGATCCTTGTTCTGGTGGCCGTCAGCGGCGTAATCGCCTACGTGGGCGACATCGTCGGCCGGCGGCTGGGGCGGAAGCGGCTGAGCCTGTTCGGGATGCGGCCGCGCCACACCGCCATCGCCGTCTCGGTGATCGCCGGGATGGTGATCACCTTCCTCACCCTGGCCGTTGCCGCCGCAGTCTCCAAGGACGTGAAGGACGGCCTCTTCCGCGTGGTGGACATGCGGTTGGCGCAGGCCCAGCTCACCCGGGACATCAAAGAGCTTTCCAGGCACGCGGAGGAGCTGGAGCGCCAGCGGAGGGCCGCAGAGCAGCAGGTCGCGGAGAGCAGGGTCGAGATGGAGCGCAACGGAGCGCTTCTGGAGAACGCCCGCGGGGAGCTCAAGCAGCAGGAGGCGAACCTGGCGGACGCCAAGCAGAAGCTCTCCCGGATGCAGGGCGAGCTGCGGGCGGCGGCCAAGCAGTTGGCCAACGCAGAGAGAGTGGCAAACCGCCAGGAAGCGGCAAACCGGGCGCTGGTGGAGACGAAAGGGGAACTGGAGGCGGATGTGCAGCGCGTCGGCCGCTACCTCCAGATGGCCACCCAGATGGCGGAGATTGGTCGGTCGGTGCCCGTTCTGGTGGGGGCCGGCCAGGCCCTGGGAGCGGAGCTCCTCTCAGGGGGACAGCCGGCCGACCAGACCAGGGCGCAGCTTGAGGCGATGGCGGACTTGGTGGACAGGCAGGCCCGCGCCGCAGGCGCGGCGGTGGACCCCGGGGTGGGGAAAGCGGTGATCATACGGCATCTCGTGGTTGACGAACAGAAGCGGACGGTCGCCTACTTCTCTGGAGACCAGGTGATAGCCGCCGTTGCCGATCAGGTGAGCCAAGCCAGCGGCAGGATCATCGTCAGGATGACTTCACTCTTCAACAGCCCTGAGGGCGTCCCCCTTATCGCGGACTTCCAGTTGTTCAACAACCGCCTGGTGTACCACAAAGGAGAGGTGCTCGCCGAGACCGTCATTGACGGCAGGTTGTCGGAGCCTGCCCTCATGGCCGCGCTGGTAGGCCTGCTCAGGGATGAGGTGGGCGCCAAGGCCAGGCAGGAGAATATCATGCCGCGCATCCCTACCGTGGGCTCAGAAGCTCCTGCATACGGCCGGGGCAGCGTAGGGGAGATGAGCTACGAGGATCTGTTCGCCAACATAGACGCACTGCGGCGGATCGCTGGGCCGGCCAAGGTGAGAGCAGTGGCGGCCGGGGACACCTGGACGATCGGTCCTCTGCAGGTGGGGTTCCAGATCGAGCCGGTGGGGGGATGATCGCGCGCCTGCCCCACCGCGCACCGTCCCCTGGTAGATGCTCCGGCGAACAGGGCGAATGGTAGCACCGCAAGAGCGCGGGAGGCGCTCTTCGCTTTTGTGAGGTCAGATCCGTGTCCAGCAGCGCAACGGGCGCACAACGCATACTAGCCGTGGATCCAGGCCGTGACAAATGCGGTGTGGCGGTGGTGGAGAGGGATGGACAGGTCGTCCACCGCTCCGTGGTACCTGCCTCTCAGGTGGCGCAAGAGGTGCAGCGGCTGGTCGCCGAGCATGATGTGGGATCGGTGCTGCTGGGCGACCGGACGGCGGCAAAGACGGTGGCGCGGCTGCTTCGCTCCCTGGGAGTGCAGCCGGTGATCGTGGACGAGCACCGTTCCACCGAAGAGGGCCGCCGCCGTTACTTCCAGGACAACCCCCCACGCGGCTGGCGGCGCCTGCTGCCCGTGAGTCTGCAGACGCCGCCGCGCGCCTATGATGATTATGTCGCAGTCGTGCTCGCGGAGCGCTATCTCAAGCTGGCGCGCGCGCGCTAGCTCGCCCCGCCGCCGCCCTTCCCCAGCGCCTTCAGGAACGGCGTGAACAGGTCAATGGGCACCGGGAAGAGGGTGGTGGAGTTGTTCTCGGAGGCCACCTCGGACAGCGTCTGCAGGTAGCGCAGCTGCAGCGCGATGGGCTGGGTGGCCATGATCTGAGCCGCATCGGCCAGCCTCTGTGCGGCCTGGTACTCCCCTTCCGCGTTGATGACTTTCGCCCGCCGTTCGCGCTCAATCTCCGCCTGCCGCGCCATTGCCCGCTTCATGGTATCGGGCAGGATCACGTCGCGCACCTCCACCATGGAGACCTTGATTCCCCAGGGCTCGGTGTGCTCGTCAAGTATCTGCTGGAGCCGCTGGTTGATCTGGTCCCTCGCCGCCAGCAGTTCGTCCAGCTCGGACTGGCCCAGCACACTTCGTAGGGTGGTCTGCGCCAGCAGGTAGGTGGCCTTGTGGAAGTTCTTGACCTTCACCACCGCGTCGGTGGGCGCCACTACCCGGTAGTAGACGACGGCGTCCACGGTCACGGGCACATTGTCCCTGGTCATCATCTCCTGGCGTTGCACGTCAATGGTCTCGATGCGGGTGCTGATCCGCTCCATCCGGTCCACGATGGGGATGAGCAGGATCAACCCCGGCCCTTTGGCGGGGATCAGACGCCCCAGCCGGAAGATCACCGCTCGCTCGTACTCCCGGAGGATTCTAATGGCGGAGGCCAAGATGATGAACACGAACACCAGCACGCCAATCAGAACTGCAGGGCCGTATGAATAGCCGGGTTCCATGGAACTAGCTCCTTTCTTGGTATGTAGCCACCCGTGTCATGAAGAAGCGCCGGTGGCAGTGTCCGCCGGCCGCTTGCGCACCAGCAAGGTTAGCCCATCCTGCCCCACAACCTCTATCTCCTCCCCCTCGGCGATAGACTCCGAGGTCGCCCGCGCCCGCCACCGCTCCCCCTCCACCAGCACCTCCCCGAGAGGAGCGAGCTTACCCAAGGCGTGCCCCCGCGCCTGCCGCAGCCCTTCCTCCCCGGTGTCCACCTTCCGGCGGTGGGCCCTGATGCTGGCGCCGACCACGAACAGGAAGAAGAGCACCATCAGCACGCCCATCACGATAATGACCTGCCAGGAGACCCTGATCGCTGGCGAAACGCTGGTATCCATAAGCAGCACCGCTCCTAGGACAAATGAGATGATCCCGCCCACAGTAAGAATCCCGTGAGACGGCACCTTCAGCTCGGCGAGCAGCAGCAACATGCCGAACAGGATCAGCCCGACCCCCACATAGCTGACGGGAAGAGCCGACATGGAGTAGAGGGCGAGGAGCAGGCACAGCCCCCCGATCACCCCCGGCAGGATCGCCCCCGGGCTCTTCAGCTCGAACATGATCCCTACCGCGGCGAGCACGAGCAGGATAAGCAGGAGGTCGGGGTTAGCCAGGTTATGCAAGAAGCGCTCCCTTGCACTTGGCGGGATCTCTCTCATCGTCGCGCCCTTGGTGTGAAGCACCACCTGTATGCCCCGCGCCACAGTGACCTTGCGGCCATCCAGTTGACGGAGCAGATCGCCGGGGCTGTCTGCGATGATCTCGATCACGCCCAGCTTGAGCGCCTCCTCCGCAGAGACCACCTTGCTCTCTCGCACCGCCTGATCGGCCCACTCGACATTCCGTCCGCGGACCTTGGCGATCACCTTGGCCTGCTCGGCAAAGGTGTTGGTGATCTTATCCATGGAGGCGTCACTGCTGGGCTTGGCGCGCCCTCCGCCCTTGTCCTCTCCCTCCTGGCCACTCTCCGGCATGGAGAACAGGTTCACCGGATGGGCCCCGCCGATAGTGGTGGCGGGGTCCATGGCGGCGATGTTGGCGGAGAGCGTGATGTAGGTGCCAGCGGAGATGGCGAACCCGCCGGCGGGATAGACGTAGATCACGGTTGGCAGTGGTGAGTTCAGCAGAGCCTTGGTCATCCTCAGCATCGGCTCGCCCAACCCGCCCGGGGTGCTGAGGAAGATGATGAGGCACTGCGCACCGCCGTCCTGCGCGACCCGCAGGCTGCGTTCGAGGTACTCGGCGGTGGGAACGTCAATCGCCCCCTCGATTCGGATCTGGGCAGGCGGCCCGCTGCCACGGAACGGAGGCCTTCGGGTAGTCGCCACGCCGACCCCGAGCGCGATCATGCCACACAGCAGCAGCGCATTCAGGCGGTTCATCTTTCTCTCTGGCCGGAGAGGGCTCACAAATCCGCTCGCCGTGGGCGCGTCCAGCTTGTAGCCTGCCAGCACGGCAGCCCCTGCTCCGCGTTTCCGAACTCGCTCGCCGACTCCTGTCGCGATACGCCCTTCAAGGCGCGCGCCAGGATCATGAACAGCACCAGCAGCGGCGCGGCCGCCAGCTTGGGCTGGTCCCGGAAGTAGTGCTCCAGCAGGGAGTAGAAGACCCATACCGCCCCTCCCGCAGCCGCTCCCAGCGACGCCAGCAAGCTGAGCAGGCGGCGCTTCTTCCCCGCCTGCCCACCGCGACGTTCCTCCCCGCGCTGCACGCAGTCCAGGCACTGTTCGGCCACCGCCGCCCACTGTGGATGGCCCGAGTGCCGGAGCAGACCCAGTTCGGTCCGCGCCTCGTCCCACTTCTGCTGCAGCCGCAGGCAGCAGGCGAGGAAAGAGCGGCCGGCTCCCCTCAGCCCGCTCGACCCGGCCACCCGGCGCAGTTGATCCTCGGCCCGCGCGTAGTCCTTCAGGTGGTAGCGGGCCACCCCGAGGGCGAACTCCGCGCGCAGATCGCCCGGGGATTGCTCGGCCGCTCGGTCGAGCGCCTTCGCCGCCTCATCGTTGGCGCGGGTGAGGAGTTGCGAAATGCCCAGGTAGGACCACACGTCCGGGTGATAGGGGTCGGCTTTGGCCGCCTCGCGGAAGGCGCCTTGGGCGCTCTTGATGCGGCCGATGGTCATGTAGGCGCGGCCCAATCCAAGCCAGGCTTCCGCCCTTCGCCCGTACTCCTTCGCTTCCGCCCGGTACTCGGGGATGCGGGAGATGTCGCCTCCAGCGAAGGCGACCACGAAATCCGTGTAGGGATCCAGGATCGCCTGCGGGGCGGCCAGTCGGGCATCGGCGACGTGCGCCCAGTACTCCTCGGTGCGCGCGTCGTAGCTGAGCACAGGCCGTTCCCGCAGCAGTCCGAGCTGGCGAAGCTCGTGCCGCCTGCTCCACGCTTGCTGTCGCGCATCAGCTTCGTCGGCCTCGGGGCGGGCCTCCGGGCGAGGACCGGGAACCCAGACGTCGGTGACCAGCAGCTCGCCGAAGCCGGAGGGGCGCAGCTCGGTGAGCAGGGAGCGGGCCTGCGGGAGGTAGTGCTCTGGAGGCGGAGGCGCCTCCTCCTCCGGGGTCTCCTCCGCCGGCTCCTCCCCGCTGGGCCGCTCTTCTCCCTCCGGCCTCGCCCAGGGCTGTTCCCGCGGCAGCTCAAGCAGACCCCCACCTCGTTCCATCACACCAGACCTTTCGCCACCACGCGCTGGAGCGCGGCCACCGCTCCAGCATCGTACCGAACACCTGCGTTCGAGGTAAGATACTCCATCGCTTCCTCCCGTGGCAGGCCGCGGCGGTGGGGTCGGTCGCAGGTCATCGCGGCGATGGTGTCGGCCACCGCCAGCAGGCGCGCGGACAAAGGAATCTCATCTCCCATCAGCCCCTCGGGATAGCCGCTGCCATCGAGCCGCTCGTGGTGGTAGCGGATGGCGGGCTTCACCGACCAGGGGAACTCCAGCGCGTCCAGGATTTGTACGGCCACCAGGGGGTGGGTGCGCACGATCTCGGTCTCCAATCCCGTGAGCGGGCCCGGCTTGAGCAGGATCATGTCGCTGATGCTCACCCGGCCAATATCGTGGAGGCGGGCCGCCACCTTCACGCCCTCCACGAACTCATCCGGACACCCCATCTCCTTGGCGATCGCCACCGCGAAGCGAGTCACCTGGTCGGCGTGACCGCGGGCATAGCGGTCCCGGGCCTCCACCGCGCGCATCAGCGCGCGCACCAGGCTGTACACCGTCATCCGGTCGGGCAGTCCCACCCCGCCGGTGAAGTAGGCCTCCACCGGCGCCTCTTGGTCGCGCTGGCGCTCACACAGGAATCGCTCCACCAGCGCGTTCATGGGCTGGGTATGGCCGGCATCCGACACCATGAGGCCTTCGATCCCGGGGGTGGCGCCGCCGCCCCCCAGGGCCGCCACCGCCGCCTGGCGCTCTCCCTTGCTCAGGCGCTCCCACATGATGGTGAGCACGGGTTCCACCTGCTCATAGGCGCGCACACGCACGAAGTCCCGCTCCTCCTCCCGGAGCGGCCGGCTATGGTTGACCGCCAGCCTGGTGGACGCTCGCACCCCGGCCCGCGACTCGAACACCTCATAGGCTGCCACCTGCAGATGGTGCGGCCAGCCCCCGCCGAGGTCGCGGATCAGATCGCGCTCCGGGCCGATGTCCACACCCTCCGCCAGCGCCAGCGATGAGAGCGATGGCCACGTCTCCTCAAACCCCACCGGCCCGAGACGAACGACGGAGAAGAGATCGGCGAACGGCGAACCCACCTGGCGGCCCGCCACCTTCAGCTCGTGGAGCCGCCTCTCGGTGGCAGTGACAAAGCAGACGCTGGCATGAGAGGCGATACTGCGCAAGGCGGAGAAGAAGTTGAGATCGAAGGCGGGGTTCTCGGCCGCCAGTTCCACCTCATCCAGGCAGACCACCAGCCTCTCGCCAGCCACCTCGATCTGCTCCACGCTCTGGCGCAGCTCCAGGAAGCTGATCGCCTCCCGCTTGTCGAACCGGGGCCAGATCAGTCCGATCTTGCCTCTCGCCTGCCGCGCGGTCTCGCGCAAGAGCAGGCAGAAGAACTGCTCGGGCCGGAGATCGGCGAGTCCTTCGAAGGTGAGGTAGACCACCGCGTACTGGGCCGCCGGGAGGCCGTGCGCGGAAAGGACTTCGGGCCGGCTGAGATGGAGCAGGAGGGACGTCTTGCCGGACTTGACGGGCCCGATGATGGAGCAGTTCTGCACTCCGGCGAGCAGGCGCACCACCTCCCGCGTTTCCTTCTCCCGGGAGAGGAAGAATCGCGAGTCCTGGATGGGCCCTCGGTTGAAGAACGGATTAGCCATCAAGTTCCCTCCGGATCACCAGCCGCCGCCTGCGTCACCAGAGCCCCAGCGAGAACACTTCGCCGCCAATGGCTCAAAGCCTCCTTCTCGCCCACCCGCCCAGCAGGCCAATCCTCAGACAGAACCAGTCGGTCTGCTGCGCGATGATGTGAGATGATTGCAGGGCCGCTGCCGCGCGCGCCAGCCGGGCGGCCCGGAGGCCGGTCAGCTTCTGCAGCTCAGCCTGGGAGGTCCAGCCACCTGTGTCCGCCAGGGCGGAGAGCACCGCCTGCCCCTCCGCTCCCGCGCTTTCCCACAGGTAACGCAAGTGGATCTCCCCCTGCTCGATCACCTCCTCGGCCGCCGCCTGCACCAGTCCCGTGTGGACGCCGCCCTCGTCGCTCTCCAGGCATCGCTCGACCAAGCGATAGCCCAGAAGCTGCAACAGGTAGGGCTGGCAACCTGTGAGGGAGACGGCGGTGGAGATCGCCGCCTCCTCGCAGGCAAGCCCCAGTCCCTCCAAGGGGATTCTGATGAGCTGCTCCGCCTCCTCAGGCGCCAGCGGCCCCACCGCCTGGTAGGTTGCCAGGTTGAGCAGGAAGGACCAGTACTCGCCGGCCAGCTCCTCCAGGCGATGGGTGCCCGCGAGCACGAAGGCCAGGGCCTCCGTGTGCTGGATCAGGCTGCGGAGTTGGTCGAACACCTCGGCCCCCAGTCGGCCGGCGCGCACCTTCTGCTCCAGATCGTCGAACTCATCCAGCAGCAGCACACTCCTGCCCTCCACGCGGACGGCGGCCTCCCGCACCATCTCCGCCCCGCGCCAGCGGGAACCAAGGGATCCGTCACTGGTCATCCATTTCGACTCGTCGCCGGCCAACAGACGACGGGCTAGGTCTTCGAAGAAAGCCTCCGTGTCTGATACCAGTATCCCCTGTACGTCTACGAAGACCGGCTGGTAGCGGCCGGAAAGCTGAGCTGCCAATCGCTTGAGTATACTCGTCTTGCCGCTTCTCCTCGGCCCCACCAGCACCGCCACACCTCCCTGCTGGCCGCTGGCGAGGGTGCGCTCCACAAAGGCGAGTTCCGCGGCGCGCCCCAAAAACATGGGGCTGTCGCCCCTCAGAGGCTTCCCGATAACATAGGGATTGTCCCCGCTCTGCAATCTACCGGGAGCGACCACCTCCACCTCGCCGGCCAGCGCTTGGGAGTGGCCGCCCGTCCGGCCCTCGAAAGTGACGTCTCCTGCGACCTTCGTGCGACCTGGCTGCGCTGGCGGAAGAGATACCGCGAGGGTGTCTGTCCCGTGGGGCGGCAGGGAGCGCGCCGACGCGGTTTCCGCACCCAGGGCGACGGCGATCTGGCGGGCCGGAGCCCGACCGCGGTTCTCCAGCCGCACCAGCACCCTGGGCCGGGGGCCGGCGATCACCCGCGCGGAGGCGACGCTGGCAAGCACCTCTGCGTCAGCGCCTGCCGGCGCGGCTTCCCTGAGCACCTGTCCCCAGGATTCAGCTATCCGCAGGCCGATGTCCCATGCCCCGCCCTGGCATGGCGCAAGCCGCATCGCCTCCACCAGAGCCAAGCCCCGCTGCCGATGGTGCTCGCGACGAGCCCCGGCGCTGGCGCGCGAGAGCTGATCGGCGGCGCGGGCGATGCCGGCGAGGCGTGAGGCTACCTTTCCGCCGCCAGAGGGTGGGTGGACAAGCGCGCGCCCAATGTCCTCCACGCTCACAGCTTCCGCGCACCCGGCGAGCCAGCCCCAGAGTTCAGCGTCGCGGCGCGCCCCGGCGGCAGCCAGAAACACCGACATGTCTCCCAGCGCGTCGCCGATCTGCTCTCCGGCATCCGCCAGCCGGGCGAGCAGGCGGGCCGCCTCTGCGGCGCGCGGGCTCTCCGCGGTGCGGGCTATGCCCCAGAGCACATGCTCCGACAGGCCTTGCAGCCGTTCCCGTAACTGCGGCGCCGCTAGGTCCGCGGAGTCCAGGGCGGCGGCGATCCCTTCTGCCGCCGCCCGTGCGAGGGCCGGTTGCCTGGCAATGACCACCAATCGCTCCCACCCCTCTCTGCCGGCCTCGGCAGCACTCCGGCCCAAGGCGCGGGTAGCCTCCTGAGCCACCTCCGCGTGGCGGTCCCCAGAGAGGGAGAGGAGCAGCTCGACGTCGGTCGGGGTGCGGGCTTGGAGGGCGCCCGCGGCGGCGCGCACGGTCGGATGGCGGTCGCGGGCCGCCGCGCGCACTGCTTCCGAGGCCCCGAGCTCGGCCAGCGAGTGCACGGCCGCCGCGCGAACCGCGGGGACGCGGTCTTGGGCAAGCCGCGTCAGCAGACTCTCGGCTTCCTCCTTGCCGCGCTGGCCAAGGGAACTGCTCACGGCGGTGCGGACCAGAGAAGAGGGATCGGTTGCAAGCTCTCGGAGCAGCGACAGGGAGCACAGATGCGCGTCAGCCGCCAGCGGCTCGGCCGCCGCCGCCCGCACCGGTGAGAGCGCGTCTCGGGTGAGCGAGCGCAGCTCGCGAAAGGCGGGGGCGCTGCCTTCCTTCGCCCACCTGGCGAGCGCGGTAACGGAAAGACGGCGAGCTTCCGCATCTTCCTCGGCCAGGCAAATCCCGACCAGCCGCGCTCCCCTTCGGCGCGGCAGCTCGCACATTGCGCTCGCCACCGCGCGCCTACCCGCCGGCCCGGAGCCGACGATCTCGCGCAGCACCTGCATCATCCTGGCTGGCAGCACGGCCGACAGCGCGGCCGCTCCGAAGGCGGCTCCCGCCGCGGCTCTGTCATCCCCTCCCGCAGCAGCCCGCTCCAGGCAGACTGCTGCTTGCTCGGCGCAGGAGCGTCCGCGTGCCCTCCCCAGGGCGCTTGCGGCCGCCCATCGCACTTCCCCCTTCGGGTCGTTAAGTTGCGCCGCCAGCGCCTCCACTGCGCCCTCGCATCGCTGCGCTGCCAGTTCTGCCAGCCCCGCAGTGGCGGCCAGCCGCAGCGAGACATCGCGATGCTGGGCAAGCTGGCGCAAGCGGTCCAGCCCATGGCGGCCTTCCCGTCCTATGGCGATGGCGACGACAGCAGCGGCCGGCGATGGCGGCCGCGAGGCGCTTCCTTCGGCGGCGCGTTCGCCGAGAATCCCCAGCGCCAAGTCGGGGGCATGACGGAGGATCTCGCGCAGCGACGGGAGACAGGCTGCCGGGTCAACCGACAGCCGTCCATCCAGCACATCGGAGAGCAGACGCCAGGCCCAGCCGTCCGCCCCCGCTCGCCGGCCTAGCTGGCGCCAGGCCTCCATCGAGAGCGCTGGGTCATCGCTCCACAGTCCGCGATAGACCGCCTCTCGCTCCCACACATCCGCCGGGGGGTCACCGCTGGTCACGCCGTTCGCCCTCCCCTCAGTTGACGCGGGGCGGCCATCGCCGGATGACCTTCCTGCCCCCAATGAGAGATGCCGCCTGCACGTATGGACGGTGTGCAGGACAGGGCCCGATGATGAGTGGTGCCGAGGGGGGGAGTCGAACCCCCACGAGCTTACGCTCACTAAGCCCTGAACCTAGCGCGTCTGCCAGTTCCGCCACCTCGGCACTTGCCAGTCGGCGCGGGGCGCCGACCACGACCGGTCGTACCCCGAAGCCTACCCGCCTGCCCGGCTACGGGGACCAGGCGTGCACGCAAGCGTATTCTACTGAGTTTCGCCGAAAGAGGCAAGGGCGAAGCTCAGATGGACTGCGCGGCAAGCGCAGCCTACCGCGAGCAGGCAGCGGGCAAACCGCGGTTGGCCGTCTGCTGCCGAACGTTTACAAACCCCCACCTGCTTGCTATAATCCGTAGCGGAGCGGGCGGTTAGCTCAGTTGGTTAGAGCGCTTGCTTGACATGCAAGAGGTCACTGGTTCAAGTCCAGTATCGCCCACCATCCGCCTTGCTGGGTGAAGGCGGAGCATGGCGGGCAAGGGAAGCGATGAAGGGAATGGTTGCGATTGTTACTACGGGCACGTCCTGAGGGAACTCGGGAGCGCCCGCGCACATCTTGCCGCCTCCCGGGTTGAGCGCCGGGGGGCGGTTCGCATTTTGTGGCAGGGCAGACTTCCAATCTGCCCCACGAATGGAGGCCGGAAATGGCGAGGATACTGGAGCTGACATCGCAGGACCGCAGTGCTGGCAGCATTCTGGAGTGGCTGCAGAAGCAGCACGCGGAGGCGGCCACGGAGGCAGTGGCGGCGCGCGCCGACGGCCAACTCCTGGACCTGACCGCGCCCCTGCCTGCAGTTGACAAGATCGAGGTGCTGACCTTCGAGGACGAGGTCGGCCGGGAGGTGTATCGCCATACTGCGTCTCACGTGATGGCCGATGCGGTGCGGTCGCTGTTCCCGGAGGTGAAGCTGGCGATCGGCCCGGCCATCGAAGATGGGTTCTACTATGACTTCGACGTGTCGGTGCCGTTTACAGAGGAGGACCTGGCACGGATCGAGGCACGGATGAAGGAGATCATCGCCGCCGACCTGCCGCTGGTGCGGCGGGAGCTGCCGCGGCTGGAAGCGATCCAGATGTTCCGGGAGAAGGGGGAGAAGTACAAGACCGAACTCCTGGCGGCACTGCCTGACGAGATAGTAAGCACTTACTCACATGGTGAGTTCGTGGACCTCTGCCGCGGGCCGCACTTGCCCTCCACAAGGTACGTGAAGGCCTTCAAGCTGCTGAGCGTGGCCGGCGCCTACTGGCGGGGCGACGAGCGGAACCCAATGCTCCAGCGCATCTATGGCACCGCCTTCCCCAGCCAGGAGAAGCTGGACGAGTTTCTGCGCCTGCGGGAGGAGGCGGCGAAGCGGGACCACCGGCGGCTGGGCCGCGAGCTTGATCTCTTCTCGATCCCGGAGGCGCTGGGCGGGGGCCTGGTGCTCTGGCACCCGAAGGGCGCGCTGATGCGCTACCTGATCGAGGAGTTCTGGCGGAAGGAGCACCTCAAGCGGGGCTACGATCTAGTCTTCAGCCCCCACATCGCCCGCGCGCACCTGTGGGAGACCAGCGGCCACCTCGGCTTCTACCGCGAGAGCATGTACGGGCCGATGATGATTGATGAGGAGGAATACCGAATCAAGCCGATGAACTGCCCGTTCCACGTGCTCATCTACAAGAGCGGTGTGCGCAGCTATCGCGAGCTGCCCATCCGCTACTTCGAGTTGGGCACAGTCTATCGCTACGAGCGGTCGGGAGTGATGCACGGTCTGATCCGGGTGCGGGGCTTCACCCAGGATGACGCCCACATCATCTGTACCCCGGACCAGATCGGCGATGAGGTGAAGGCTGCGCTCGACTTCGCCCTGTTCTTGATGCGCTCCTTCAGGTACGAGGACTACCAGGTTGACCTAAGCGTCCGCGACGAAGCCGACCACAGCAAGTACATGGGGTCGGATGAGGAATGGCGGATTGCCGAGTCGTCTCTGCAGGAGGCGATCGAGAGCCGTCGTCTCCAGTATCGCCGCGCCCCTGGGGAAGCCGTGTTCTACGGTCCCAAGATTGACATCAAGCTCAGGGACTCCATGGGGCGACTGGCGCAGGGACCAACGATACAGTTCGATTTCAACCTCACCACCAGATTCGACATGGAATATGTCGCGGCTGACGGCGAACGCCACCGGCCGCTGATGGTGCACCGCGCGCTGCTTGGCTCGCTGGAGCGCTTCTTCGGGGTGCTGATCGAGCACACCGGCGGCGCCTTCCCGGTGTGGCTGGCGCCGGTGCAGGTGAAGGTGATCCCCATCGCCGACCGGCACCACGAGTACGCCCGGTCAGTGGCCGAACGGCTGTCCGGGGCTGGGGTGCGTGTGGAGGTGGACGACCGGCGCGCCACCACAGGAGCCAAGATCAGGGATGGCGAGATGCAGAAGATCCCTTACCTGCTGATCGTGGGAGACCGGGAGAAGGAAGGGGGCGCGGTCTCGGTGCGTAAGCGCGGGGAGGGAGATTTGGGGCCGCAGGCGGTGGAGGAGTTCGCGGGCCGCCTGGCACCGGAGCTGGCGTCGCCGGGCGGGTAGCGGATGATGAACAGAGACGCTGCGGCCTGCGGACGGTTGCGTGTTTCAGCCGGGCTGGAACGTGGAAGATGTGAGTAGCAGGAGGACGCGTCCATGAGTTCACCCCGCGCGATGGCGCTCGCCGTTGCCTTGCTGACACTGCTGGTCACCGGAACTGCGCTCCCGGCTGAGGAGAGAGGCCTGGGGGCTCGCCCGCCTACCCCCGAGGAGGCGGCCTATGTAAGCGCCCGCATGGCCGAGGTGCGTCAGGTCGCCCCCAATGCCCTGGCTCGGAGCCGGGTGCTGGCAGAGGCGCAGGCATTGGGTCGGTCGCCGGAATGGGTCCAGACCAAGGACGGACTGCCCACCGCGGTGGACAACAGCACCCTGCAGTACTTCCCGCCGATCCGCAGCCAGGGAAGCCTAGGGTCGTGCACCGCCTGGTCGTCGTGCTACTACTACGACACCTTCACCCAGGCGATGGACGAAGGCTACGACGTCTCGGGTGGGGACAACGACCACATCTGCAGCCCCGCCTTCATGTATCCTCTCACCAACGACGGGGCGGACGGCGGCGCGTACACGCCGTACGTGATGGCGCGCCTGAACGACGTGGGAGCGTGTAGCTGGACGCTGAAGCCGTACTCCTCGAGCGACTACACCACCTGGCCGTCGGAGGCCGCCTGGGTCAACGCGATGCAGAACCGGACGCAGGCATCGTTCTCTATCAATGCCTCCACCGTCCCTCAACTGGATGCTCTGAAGCAGCACCTCGCCAACGGCAACCTGGCGGTCGCGTCTTTCAACGTTTACCAGACCTTCTACGATGGCTACCCGGCCGACGGGACCGGGATCAACGACGGGGTCTACTACGCTCAGGACGGAAGCCTGGTGGGTGGTCATGCGGTGACCCTGGTTGGCTACGATGATGCCAAGAGCTACTTGGACCACCGCGATGCACAGACGCACTATGGAGCCTTCCTGGTGGCGAACTCATGGGGCACCTGGTGGGGGGTGGAGAACAGCACCGGCGGGGGCACCAAGGGATTCTTCTGGGTGGCCTATGACATGTTCTTGAACTCGACGTTCGGCCCCACTGCCTACTACAACACGGATCGCGACAACTACCGCCCTCGCCTGTATGCGGCGGCGGGCGTAAATCACCCGCAGCGCGATCAGGTGAGCGTGCGGGCGGGGCTGAGCACCACTCCGGGGTGGTGGTCGTACTACGCGGTGGATTTCGACGGGGGAGGCGCGCTGGCGGTCTCGAGTGCCAAGCGCATTGCTGTTGACATGACGGACGGGTGCTCGCTGATCGGCACCGACCCGGTGGTTGCCTCGGCCCAGCTCCGGGTGAACGCCTCCGCCGGCGATCCGGGCACCATCACCACCGCCACCTTCTTCGAGGACCTGGACGGGGACGGCACCTACTACCCAACCAGCTACACGGGACCCACCGTGACCGTGAACCCGGGCTTGGTGGGCGCCGCTTCCGCGACTATCATTATGCATGTGGGGGAGGTCACCGCCGCGGTTGACCCGGACACGGTCAACTCCAGCGGCGTTACCTCCCTGAGCGCCACCTTCACCGACAGTCGCGGGCATGGGGTCGCCTCCTGGCTGTGGACGGACAACGGGGCGGGAGGTGCGTTCAGCCCGTCGCCGAGCGTGCAGAGCCCGACTTACACAGCCCCCGCGAACACCAGCAGCGACGCGCTGGTCATTGACCTCACGGTGACTGCCACCTGTGACGGCGCCCCGGCCCTGGTGGTCAGTGACAGCGTGTCGGTGATGGTGCGGCCACTGGGCATCTACTCGGATGTGCCCAGCTACTTCTGGGCCTACGAGTCCATCAGGGCTTGCGCCTTTGCGGGGATCGTCAGCGGCTACCCGGATGGGAGCTACCAGCCCACCAACCCGGTGGACCGCGCGGCAATGGCGGTGTACATCTCCCGCGCCTTGGCGGGTGGTGAGGCCAGCGTGCCCACCGGGCCGGCGACGGCCACCTTCAACGATGTGCCCACCGATCACTGGGCCTTCAAGTACGTGGAGTACGCGGTGGCGAACAGCATCGTGGGGGGCTATGATCCGGTCACCTATCGGCCGTCGGACCTGGTGGACCGCGGCCAGATGGCGGTGTTCATCGCCCGGGCGATAGTGACGCCTCCCGGTGACGAAGGGCTGGCCGGTTATCCTCCCCCAGCCACGGCCACGTTCAGTGACGTGCCGACCGACTTCTGGGCGTACAAGTACGTCGAGTACATCGCTGCGGAGGGGGTGAGCACGGGGTACGGGGACGGGACGTATCGGCCGGACGTGATCGTGAATCGCGACGCCATGGCGGTGTATGTACAGAAGGCGTTTGAGTTGCCGGTGTGAGGGGACTATGTAACCACGAAGGCACTAAGGCACAAAGAGACTGCTTCCACCTTGGGCGGGCACATGCCCGCCCAAGGTGTGTTCGTGACTTGGTGCTTTGGTGGTTCCCTGGCTACTCCGCCGGGTCCGTCGGCCGACGGGGTTGTTCGGCCGGTTCGACTCCGCGGAGGTGCATGGACGAGCCTTTCGGAACGAGGATGAACTGCGGCCGCACCTGGCGGCCGGTCACTGGCCAACCGGCCTCCTCCCGTGTGAACACGCGGTCGACCAGGTCGTAGTTCCCCCGCATCCCGGGAGGACGCTCCCACGCGTCGAGAACGATGACCGGGTACCTCTTCCCCCCAAGCTCCTTCTCGAACTCAGCAATCAGATGCTTGTCCGCCTGGTTCAGCGGGTGCCTGATCACGTCGAGCACCGCGGCCAGGTGAGCATGGGTCCGCTTGCCGGCGAGCGCGGGCAGGTAGCCGTGGTGGACCATGTACACCTCGCCCTCCATTTGGCTCACCATCCCGATGAACCCATCATAGGCCTCTCGATCGGCCTGGGTGGGGAGGTGGCGAGCCGGCGAGTACCAGAGCAGGCCGAACTGGGCGATGCAGATGACGCAGAGCCCGGCCCGGAGCCACTGCGCCAGGTCCGCCTCCGCCTTCGCGGTCCATCGCTCCGCCGCCTCAAGGCCAAGGCCGAGGAGAATGCACAGGCCGGCGTAGGCGGGGGGCAGCACGTTCTCCACCGCTCCCTCGTTCAGACGGGAGATCCACGCGCCACCCAGCATGCCGGCGAGCATGGAGAGATAGAAGAAACCCGCGCGCTTGTCGGGCTTGCGCAGGGCCGCGCCCAGGTAGAGGAGGGCGAGGGCCACCGCTACGAAGAGCTTCCGAAGGACATCATCCACCCAGAAACCCAGCAGCCACTTGGGCACCATGGCGTGCTGGCCGGGCAGTAGGAAGACGTAGTAGCGATACCAGCCATCGCTGGCGCGGTCGAAAGCGAGGGTGGTACCGATCACCAACACGGCCACCGTGCCGGCAAACACGAGCCCGCCACGCCGATTCGTCCAGAGAGCCCAGACCATCAGGGGCAAGGAGATGAAGAGAGCGGTCTGCTTGGTGAGGAAGGAAAGCGACACCAGCAGTCCGGCGACGGCGAACCCCGCGGGCGAGCGCGCCCGCCGGAGGGCAAACGCGCCGGCCAGGAA
>Ga0315279_10000350_pt1 | contig 96025 bp, 101 predicted proteins | sample YL17G06_20_MG_FD_203694 | JGI IMG/M metagenome (GOLD analysis project Ga0315279, IMG submission 203694) | Sediment microbial communities from Yellowstone Lake, YNP, Wyoming, USA - YL17G06_20 | ecosystem: Environmental > Aquatic > Freshwater > Lake > Sediment | place: USA: Wyoming | collected... | reverse complement strand
CGCTTGACTGCATCCAATGAGTCCTTAATGTTGATGCTCCATTCAGCCGGAGTAGTAATGGAAGCATAGATGGCAGTAACATCCTGGTTGCCATCGGCATTGGGTGAGAAGTAATCCGGATAGGCATTCACACTGTAAATTCCGAAGGAAAAAAAGCTTACCTGCAGCCTATATGGGGAACTAGAACTGTTATTGTCATTATCAAAAACTAAAATATAGTAATCCCCCGCGTAAGGCACTTCTTGCTCTAAATTGATATCGTTGCCGTTACCGCCGCTGTAACCTGAGCCGATAAAACTGTGATCGGAGCCAAAAACATAAAGCCAGGCATTTATATTTTCCGGCACATCAGTTAAGGAAATATTTAAAAGTCCCTTCTTGGCAATTGTAACCTTAAAATAATCCTGGTCTCCGGAAGGATTTATGGTTCCATTAAGCCAAGAATCCGGATTAATAGAATTGGCTGAGGCAAAGTTATCATTGGGTTCGGTCTCGCTTGGGCCGCCTCCGGGAGCAGCGCTTACTTCGTCAGAATAATCGCTTTCATTATTAAAGTTATCGACCGCAGTAATCACATAATAATAGGTTGTGCCGTTAGTAAAACTTGAGTCGTGATAATTTGTATCGGTAATAAGGACAGAATTTGCCTTAATGTAACCGGAACCGCTGGTAGTAGAACGATAGAGATTATAACCGGCGAGGTCAGCTTCGGGATTGGCATTCCAGCTCAAATCAACCGCGCTATCACCGGCAGTAGCGGTTAATCCGGTAGGCGCGGAGGGCGCAAGGATATCAACCGTTACCTTCAAAATTAATGAATCTGATTGCCCGGCAAAGGCAAGGCCCGTCAGCCCGACGCTAATAACCAAAAATCCTAAAATTAAAAGAAGTCTTCTTGCCATTAATTATCTTTATTGGGGTTTATTATACTAAATAACAATTTACTCTTTAAGCCCACCCCTACCCTTCTTCCTAACGTATGCGACCAGATAAATACCTGATATTTTTTACCCTGATATTGTTTGTCATCGGGAATAGTAATGATTACATCCGAGACCGCACTTTTATTAGGTTGGATGTCTTTAAAGTCAGTCTTTTCTAATTTTATCCAAGATAAATCCGGAATGGGCGCAAAGCCTTCTTTAAGCTCTGGAGGCTGCGGCAAGAGGAGTTCTATCTTTAAATCCACTGCTTCTTCGCCGGTATTGACTACTACCAAAGGAAGGCCCGCTGTTTCCTTTGTGCTGTAGGTCTTACCAATCTCTAAGTTTCCCAAAGTAACTTCGCTAAAACCCGTGTTTAAGCCGGCGGCTTCAAGCGTTGTATTAGAGATAAAACAACATATTACCAAGAAGAACATTACCAAACCGATGTTCTTAGGCATAATTTTACACTATAGGCCTTCTCATGGAACACCGCACGGACGAAACCCATGAGGTGTCCCATGATGAGCATCTATTTTTTAAAAGACTGTCTTCCTTAACCCTCCATTTACTTGTAGAGGCAAACCCGGTTATCTGACTCCAACAGCGATTAACTTACCTGTGCCGTAACCGTAACCACGATGTCCTGTTCAATACCCACCGTGGTAGCTGTGGGCGCCTTAAACTGGAACCAAAGTTTTCTGGTGGCATTATAAGGCACGCCTACTCCGGTCTGGTCACCGGCAAACTTTGTTGCGCTACAAACCACCGGCGATGTCGACAAGGCATGCTTAGCCACATCCCAAGTATCTGGGACGACATTGGAAAGGGCAGCATTGAGCACATAAACCTCAACTCCTGGGGCATCCTGCGCTGCTATCCAGCCGGCAGGATTTGCCAGAGACAAAGAATATGTTTCATTAACACCGCTGCCGTCGTTAGTTACAGTAACTGCGGTGGCTGATACCTTAGTTCCGCCTGCAGCCACTGCCCCCAATATAAGCGTACCCTCGGTTATACTTACGCTGATTGAGGGCGTAACCGTAACCTTGACGGCTACTGTATCCAACGGGCCAGCTTTTACTTCGGTAATTACATAACAGGTTAAAATTAGCACCAAACCTGCGATTAGCAATCTTGAAGCTTTCTTGTTCATTTTTAGTCACCTCCTTTTGCTTTTAAGATATTTGACAACTTACAATCACGGATATATCCTGCTCTTCTTTTTTCTCGGTAATGGTAGGAGATTTAAGCTGCAAATATAAAGACCGCGCACCTGACGCCGGTACGGCTACGCCGTTGGCAGTACTCTGGGCATAACCAAAAACGGTATCGGTAGCCCTTATAGACTCAGTAGTAATTACATCTTCGCTTAACGCATCTTGATTAAAATGCGCAGCCGCGGGGGCATCGCTAGAGTTACAAAAAATACCGCTTAAGACATAGCTCTCCTCTCCAGGGACTGTAGCCGCTGTCCAACCAGAAGGATTAACCAGTTTTAACTCGAATGTCTCCGGCCCACTCCCGTCATTGGTAACGGTTATTTTATCTGCCGCGGTCATGGTGGTTGTTTTATTGACTTCAGTCAAGCCCGCCAGCCAGAGTTTCGGATTAACCGCAATAGATAATACCTGAATAATTGTCCAGGTGCCTTTCTGAATCCAACCATCGTATGCCTCATAATCATCTTTGACATAAAGGTAGATATTCTTGTCGCCAGCAAAAGTAGATTTAAAGGTAATCGTCCAGGTAATTGTCAGGGTTTCGCCCGAACCAGACATCGCGGTCTTTGAGCAGATTAATTGGACAAAAGAGTTTTCAATTACTTTTTTTGCGCCTGGGCTAAAACCGCCTAACCAGGCAGTATCAGCATCGTTACGCAAGTATAATCTATTGGTATTCTGGTTATAATACGCTAAGAAACAGTTCTCGCCAGAGGACGAGGCATTGATAAGAAAATGGGCTTGCTGGATATCCTGCCAACCATTAGCATCGGAATAGGTAGTGGTAAAAGTAATAGTTTGGTTGGGACTAGAAGTGCCCGACGCAGGATTCACTGTACCGACTTGCGGAAGCGCATTTATTCTCCAGCTTCCTTTCTTAGACCAATTACTCACGGCGCCGTTGTCATCTCTAACTAAGAGATACATATACTTAGTACCTAAAAAAGTGGGCTTAGGGGTAATGTTCCAGCTGACAGAAATGGTTGTGCCTGAACCAGAAACTACAGTTTGGCTGCAATCTAATTTTGCAAAGGAGTTTTCAATGATATTGTCTGAACCAGGTGCATAGCCGCCCAGCCAGGCGGTATCGGAGTCATTGCGCAGATAGAGCAGATGGGTGTTTTGGTTATAGTACCCATAAAAACATCCTGCACCGCTCGTTGAGGTATTAATTAAGAATACGGCATCTTGAATATTCTGCCAGCCATCGCGGTCAGAATAGGTAGTGGTAAAAGTTACTGCTTGATCGGACGTGCTTGTTCCAGAGTTGGGCGAAACCGTACCGACGCTGGGCCGGGCATTTGCCGCAAATACTCTTGCGACAAATAGAGCGGAAAACAGGATACAGAATATAGCAACTTTGACGGGTATTTTCAGGAAAGTTAAGCTTCTGCCGGAGGGAATGATCGAGTAATAGTCTCTTAAAAACATTCTCTTCTTGAACTTAAAAAGGTGGGGCTTTTGTTGATTCTTAACTATGTCATATAACTTAGACGTTGTCAATTAGAATTTTATTTTTTAAACTTTTTTATGAAGCTCCGCGGCTGAATAGCCGCAGAAAAACCCCTTCTCATCTTGTTGACTTCTTTTATTCCTTTAAAAAGGTTCTTCTCTGTCAAGATGGCGTAAATATAGGCCTTCAGCAAGCCGAGCAAAGAGCTTGACAAAAAAAGATGTTTCTTGACAACTACATATCCATTCTCCTTGAGAAACAACCGGGTAATCTGAAAAAATCTTTCCAGGGGGATATCGGTAAGCGTAATGGCTTTTTTAAGCTCCTCCATCTTGAAGGGGATGTCCATTACCAGCCTGTCAAATTCATCAACCTTTAACCCCTTTGCCTTGGCAAAATCCCAAAATTCAGTTCCCGGAAAAGGCACGGAGATATAAGTAAGCGGGCTAAGAAACGGCGAATCGCGATACTCCTTTATAAAACTATAGGTCTCAAGAAGCTGCTCTTCCGTTTCATGGGGATTTCCCGCCATAAACACTCCCATAATCGGAATTTTATATTTAGCCGCCAATGCGATTGCCCGGCGGTTCTGCTGGACTGTAACGGTATGATTTTTTAAATATCCCAGGATATCCTCACAGCCGGACTCCATCCCGATTCCCATAATAACCACGTTCATCTCCTTTAATATCTTCATTATCGGCTCATCGAGCAAATCAGAACGGGCAAGGCACATAAATTTGGCTTTTCTATTTATCCCTTTCTTAAGGACTAAATCATGGATTTCGTTTAGCCGCTTGGTGTCGGCAATAAACAAATCATCGAATATATGGATAATTTCGGCTTTATACTTTCCGATTAGCAGTTCCATTTCCTCAACCACCCGTACGGCAGAAAAAGCCCGGAATTTTCCCCAGAATGTCCTTGTCGAGCAGAAGGGGCAATGAAACGGGCATCCCCGGCTGGTTATCATCGTTGCCGAGCGTCCCGCATAGTAAGGAATAATCTGCCGCGGCGTTAGGTAAAATCCTGAATCCGCGATTTCCCTGTCGGGAATGGGAATTTTATCGAGGGGCATGAGTGGCTCCCTGGGCGGGGTGAAAACTGTTTTTCCTTCATCATTAAAACAAATCCCCTTTATTTTCAGTAAATTAACTTTGGAGAAACTGTCCAGCCGCATCAACTCCAGCATCGTCTCTTCGCCTTCTCCGACTACCCCGGCGTCAAAACAGGAATCCGGCAATTGGCGATAGGTAGATATGTGCACTCCTCCGAGCACAATGGGGATTTTACATTTTTCTTTTATAAATCTTGCGAAGCGGACAGCTCCGCCGATATCCTGCGTAACCGCGCCGATTCCCACAATATCAGTTTGCCTCAATTCTTTGTAAATGTCCCGGCAATTCGCGTCCAGTAAATCAATCTCCTGATAGCCGCCGTATTTTTTCAGATAGGCGGCAATAGAAAGCAGGCCTAAAGGCATTAGCCCCGTCGCGAATCTTTTACTCACATTAACCAGGGTTAATCTTTTCATGCGGCTAAAGTTATGCTGGGCGCCCTTTAACCAACTGTCGCCGGGTTAGGCACCGCCTCCAATAATCCTTTCAATGCTATTTTTAAAGTTTATTAAATTTGGTGTGTGTTATATGACGAGATATTTTAAAAGGAGGAAAAATTTTCTGTATATTTTCTAAAAAAAGGAGGAGATCGTCAAAAGATAAAGACCGGTTGTCTATTTTATGAGCTGCCCGGAAATTCTCCCTGCGCGAAGCGCTCCGGGCGTCATCAAGCATTTCTCTTTTTTCTTCGCTGCTAAGCATGTTTCACCCTTTCAATGATTGCCTCCAACTCTGTTTCCTTTCCAAAAAGCGCAAAATATTCCCTGAGCAGCTTAAAATCGAGATTAGAATAGTTTTGTTTTATAAGCGATTCAATGTCGGCCGTATCCCGGCTTAAACGTTGAGGGTCATTTGAACCGGATTGCACCTTCAACCCTATCTGGTCTTCGACTCTTAGAACTTTTACTTTAAACTTTCCTTCCAAAATTTCCTTCTCCTGCGCTCTTTTGAGCATTGCTACTGCATATTTCCTATGGGCAAGAAGAAAATCCACCCTACCCAACTGCAACTCATCGCTGAAGAAATTTAAAACATCTTCACTCTCATGGAGAAGCTTATAACCACGCCCAAGCATGATTTCCTCTACCTTCTTACTGTCTGTGCTTAAAATGAGCAGGTCTATATCGAGAGTTGTCCTTGTAACGCCGCCAAATTGCAAAGCAAATCCGCCGATAACCGCAAAATCTATTTTTTCGGTGTTAAAAGTCTCTATGATAAATTGAAATACATGTTTAAAGTCCATAATTCCGTCCAAACTAATATGAACCCTGCTACATTATTTTAAAATACTGTGTATAGGATTGCAATCTTTTTCCGATAAAGCATCCCTATTGCGCAATCGGAAGCTCTACAATAAACCTCGTGCCTACCTTATATCCGGATTCAACCATGATTTTGCCTTTGTGGTTGTCGGTTAAGATGCGCCGGATTACATAGAGGCCGAGGCCGGTGCCTTTTCTTGATGAGACCTTGGTGGTAAAGAAAGGAGTGAACACCTTTTTCATATCAGCATCTTTTATGCCCATGCCGTTATCTTCTATGGTTATCTGCAGCATAGTGTCATAAGGCCTGGCGGATACGGTGATCCTGCCGCGGTAGCCCTCTTCTTTTAACAGATCCCGGCGCTCAACTATGGCGTCGTAGGCATTGTCAATGAAGTTGAAGAATGCCTCTTCCAGCTGGGTGAGGTTTCCTTTTACTTTTGCGGTGTCTTTCGGATAATCCCGGATGATGTCGATTTCCGAGAGCTTTACCTTGTATTGGACCATCTCCAGGGTGCCGTCAATAATCTGGTCTAAAGTCAATCCCTCAAAGGAGGCATCGCCTCTTCTGGTGTACTTAAGGATACCCCGTACTACCTCCCCGCCCTGCATCACGTTCACCTGGATGCGCTCTAAGGCGTGGTTGATTTGCTTAACCATTTCTTTGACTTCACTGGTGCAGTTTGAGGTATCGGTGGTCTTTATGGTATCCAAAGTATCGCCGGTAATCAGGGAAAGGGCGTAAAAACGGTTATTAATCTGATGCGAAAGGCCGTCGGCCATGGTCCCGATGGTAGCCATCTTCTCTGCCTGGGCAATTTGCTCCTGCATCTCCTTTGCCTCTTCGTAAAATTGGGCGTTTTCAATTGCCAGGGCGGCCTGGCTGGCAAGCACCTGAAAGACATTTAGGTCTTCGGGAGTGTAAATCTGGCCGGAAAGTTTATCTCCAAATACGAAAAACCCCATAAACCTGTCTTCCAGAAAACTGGGTATAATTACCGCGGCAGTCAAGAGCTGCATATTATCCGCTATAAGCTGGTAAGTAGGGTCTCTGGTGTCCTGTATCAGGCGTTTTATCTCTTCGTAAATTATCGGCTGGCGGTGCAAGACAACCCATTTAATCAGCGTGTTGTCGGGAGTAAGCTTGGCTATGGGTACTCTGCCTTTATCGCGGCTGACCTGGATAACGTATTCATTGCTCTGCTGGTTGTAAAGATAAATTCCTACATAACCGATTTTAACCGTCTTGGTAACGATGTGGGCAATCAGGTCAAGCAGCTTTCTTAGGTTGCGGATACGGGTCATCCCCACTGATGCCTGCTTTAAGGTATTCTGGTAGCGCTTCTGTTCCTTAAGTAACCTCTCTTCTGCCTTGTGCTCAAAGAAGATATATATAAAAGGGCCGACTGTAGCCAAAAAACCCATCAAACCTAAAGGCAATATCCACCACTGGGAACCCAAAGCTTCAATAAGCTGACTTCTAAACCGTCCCACAACAGCAAACGGAAGCCCTAAAACCAAAGTATAGACTGCGATAAAGATACCAGTGCGGGTGATAGCGATCCTGATGTCCATCAGGCGGTATCGCACAATGGCGTAGGTAGTTGTTAAAATATATACAAAGATTAATGTAGTCGCATAAGGAATTAGTTTAAAATTAAATACTAAGGGGAAACAAGTAGCTCCACCAAAAAAGCCTAAGGTGGTACCAATTAATAGATATTGCATTTGACTTCGTTTGTAACCACTTAACTCTCTATATTTTTTAAATAGAAGATAGTGGGCATAGATTACCCAGTAAATGAAATTAATAACATAAATAAAATATCCAATTTTTCCAACTGGGTAATAATTAAATATTATCTTCGAAGAAACATCTATCACAATAAAAGGCGTAAGTGTTAAAAAAGAGATAATTAAACATATAAAGTAACATAACGTTAAGACTTTTTTACTTAAAGTTTTTAAATCCATCCAGACATAAATAAATCTTAAGAATAGAATAGGAATTATAGCTCCACTTGCGTGAGACAGCCTACTAGCTAATAATGCAGAACCTTTATCTATAGGTAACATAGTGATTGCATATCCCAGACTCCAGGCCCCTACGCTTAAACAAAAAAAGAACCAAGATCTATTCGGTTTACTTTTTGGGTTTGTGATATATACAAAATATCCCAAAGCTAAGCTACTTATAGCAGTAATAAATGTAACTAATCTATAAAAAGTCATCATTTTATTTTTTAATCAAAATGCAGAAAGAGTTTAAATAATAACTAATTACGCTATTTCGCATTATTTAGCTTCGATATTATATTTCTTGTAAAGATTTTTTAAAATAGTCTCGGCTATTATTAAATGTCCTGTAGCATTTGGATCAAGACAATAATCGGCTATTACTTTTTTACCTTTCTTTTTTTCTTCTTCGAGTTTCGCTCTAATATCTATAAATTGAACTTCGCAAGCCAGCGCTATCTCTTTACATGCATCGCTATACTTTGTATGCCATTCATAAGGTGTAGTTGGGGGTTCCAGGAATTTGGGCATTGCTGGATGTATACGATGTATATCTTCATCGTCAAGAGGTTGTAAATTACAAACAATAACATCCCTTCCATCATTTTGAATCTTCCTAATAAGCTGTTCCATATTACTTTTAAATTCTGATATACTAAATTTTGGTTTATTAAATCCTACAAGCCTAGGGTCATTATTTCCAATTAATAATAAGACATGCGAATAAATTTTATCCTTACGTATAACTTCTTTATCAACTCGATTTAATGCATCTTCGGTAGTAATATAACTTTTCCCTTTTATCAATACAGGAATAGGTAGTTTTTCTTTAAGAAGCCGCCCAAAACTCAATCTACGATCTTTAACTCCTCTCCCTGCTACTACACTTTCCCCGAATAAAATCAAACCAGTAATTTTTTTCATACTACCACCTCACGTTATATTTTTAATACTTCTTCGGCTTCACTAACTAACTCATTAATTAATTCTTTAACAGTTATGATTTTTTTTACCCTATACGCATTAGCACCGCACATTGCAAAACCATTCTCAAGCTTTCCCCTATAGGCATTAACTAATGCCTGGGCAATGCAATAATTGGCAGAATAAGGATCACAGGTTTTAAGACATTTATAAGGACAATCAAACTTAATTTTTTCTCCCGATTGTATTCTTTCAACAAAGTTATTTTTTATAACTCTTGCCGGCATGCCAGCAGGACTTAAAATTATTACAATGTCCTCTTCTCTGCAGTTTAAGTAGGCCATTTTGTATTCATCCGCCACATCACATTCTTTTGTGCAAACAAACCTTGTGGACATTTGGACACCACTCGCCCCTAATCTTAACATACGCGCAATATCAGCTCCTGTAAAAATACCGCCCCCGACAATAACAGGTATTTTCTTTTTATGGCTTGCTTCATATTTTTTAATTAATTTTAATACTTCCTTAAGTATATCTTCCAGAGAAGATTTCTTGATCTCTATGACCTCACTATAACTAAATCCCAAATGCCCTCCTGCAAGCGGGCCTTCAATAACAAAAGCATCCGGTAATCTTTTATAACGTTTGAGCCAGGAACGCAAAACAATATCAGCTGCGCGCGCTGAAGAAACTATAGGAATTAGCTTAGTTGACGAATTCTGTGCTAATGCGGGTAAATGCAAGGGAAGTCCTGCGCCTGATATAATAGCACCTACTTCCTCATCAATAGCAATTCGCACTAAATCATCATAATTAGTTAAAGCGTACATTATGTTTACACCAAATTTATTATTGGTAAGAACTTTGGTTTCTTTTATCATTTCCCTAAAAGCTAATTTAGACCTTTCTTCATATGTTAAATTTTCCTGTCCTTCTTCTCCTAGTCCTACGCTTGCCATGACGCCAAAAGCCCCTTCGTTAGATACGGCAGCAGCTAATTTTGCCGTCGACACCCTAACACCCATACCTCCTTGAATTATTGGGGGGCTAATCTTTAGATCACCAATTATCAAATCGGGTAATTTGCTCATTTATTTATATTTCCTGCAAGTACAAAATTCGTACATCCCCCATCTATCAACACTAATAATCACACTTTTAAAACCCATCTGCAATAACCAAATTCGAAAAATCTCAGGTTTTCTATATATCAACTCCCAGCTTTTTCCTTCCGAAGTAACGCCTACCTTGCTCATTAATTTCTTAGTAGGATTATCTACCTGGCTTATAAAAAGAAATAAACCTTCATATTCAATATTTTCATAGGCTTCTTTCAATATATTCTTAACAAAATTATCGTCTTTATATTCAAACAGTCCTGAAATAATGATAATATTCGGCTTCCAGTGTATTCTCTTAGAAAGCCTTTTAAGATGCCTTGCGTGCAGCACATCTACCCTTGCGTATCTAATAGGTTTTTTACCTGCCAAAATTCTTCCGAAATTTAACGAGCGTATATCCTTATCTATGCATAATACCTCGATGTTATATTGCCTATTACCTTCTAATAGTTCCACCAGATATCGCGCAGGTCCAGAAGCTGCGTCCAGTATTCTTGTCTTTTTTCCCAAAATGAAATTATTTATAATTTCATTCTCTAAAATTTTTATTATAATCTCCTTTCTATTTCTAGTCGCCTTAACCGAGGGTAGATTGAGTAATAGCCTATCAACAAATTTTCCAAAACCACTTATACCTTTTGGATGGTTTCTGTACATATGATCAAAGTTAAGACCTGAATCCGCTTCACCTTTCATACTCGTCCTGCCAAGCTTACTAAAAGAGAGTATATTTTTTATGATAGTTTTGTACCAAAAATCCTCTAATTTAGTTACGATATTTTTTCCCATCATTTTTATATTAAGATTTAGTCATCTCGAGCGCCTCTTTTATTGCCTGCAACAGCGCTTTTATGTCAAAAGGTTTTTCAACGTAAGCGGACGCATTAAGCTTAAGAGCATCCTGGTAGATATCTTCTTTCGCATAGGCGCTAATAAAAATCTCAGGAATAGTTTTTTTGCCGTTTTTTGTCAAATATTCCCTGATTTTTCTAACAGTTTCAACGCCGTCCATATCTGGCATCTTGATATCGGATATGATTAAGTCAAAGTCAGCTTCTTCTATCCTCGCAAGCGCCGCTGTCCCACCTTGAGCAACCGTAACTTTATAACCCTCTTTAGTCAACAGCCTCTTGAGGGTCATCAACACTAATTTATCATCATCAATTAACAGAATTCTCTTATCCATACTTTTAGTAAATATGTCCAACTACTATTCTATTACGGAAAAAGGGTCGCTATTTTGCACACTTTTTGCATCTTTTAAAAGTAAAAATATAAACTAAATAAACAATAATCCAAAAAAGTATTAAAGGGTAGATAAACCATACTATACCGTAAAAAACTAAATTTCCGACAAATGAATTTTCAAGCATAATAGGAATACGGTCAGTTAAATTCTCAACTAAACTGCCAACACGCTTATCGAATAATATATAAACTAGAGCAAACAATAAGCCAATAGTCAAGAAACTAGTTGGACGTATTAGACTCCACAATTTGGACTTTCTTTCTAAAAATTTAAAAGACGCAAATGGAAGTAAGAAGAAAAGAAAAACATAGATAGGAAACAATATATACCCCGCAAACCCCCAAAATCTCATAAAATCAGGTTCTTTAACTAATATAAGAATAGTACAAGCAACGGAATTTCCAATAAATATTCCTATTACAGAATTCTTTAAACTTTCAATTGTATGCATACCTTCTCCTTTTGTCTTGCTAATTCCCTAATGGAATCGGCACATCTGCTCCTGGTTCCCATTTTGGCAAATTTGGCGTATTAGTTATGCCAGCATTCTGTAAAATTCCATATACATAAGAATTGCTATTATAGGTTCCTGCACCTGAAACAGGAAGAGGATAATATGGTAAATTATCTCGATATCTATCAGCCGAATAAAAAATATCTTTTATTAACTGAGTGTCGCAGCGCTTATTAGAACCAATGACACGAGGATCAAGTACTCTTTGAATGCGGTATAAATTCTCAGGCCTATCCCTAAGAGGGTTATTACGATTACTAACTAAATTTCCGAATAATAGACTCCTTAGGTTTGGTCTTCGATTCGGCCCCGCGCTTAGGATTGCCTCTAACTCTCCATTGGCATTTCGGTAAAAACGCCCCCTAAAATTAGGGTCATTTTCAAAATTAGCGGGGTTATCAGGGTGAAGGATAATAACTGTATGATAGCCGCTCCCAAATTCCTGTCTTGTGCCTATAGCTACCCAGAGTCCTAACGGATCAATCAAATTATTCGGAGAATTGAAGCAGTATTTATAAAGGTTGTTGCTATCGTAATAACCGATGGGGTCGGTTTGAAGAAAACGGCCTAAAACAGATGAATAATATCTCTCCCTATAGCAATATAGCCCGGTTTCTTTGTCATATTCTCTTCCGGTAAAGGTATAACGGTTATTTACGACGGACTCGGTTAAAGGAACATCTGCGCCGTCAAAAATAAATAATTCCCCGTTGGCCCCATATCTATATTTTTCAACAACTGCTGCTGCGTTATCGGTCAGTTCAGAAATTGACCCTAAGCCATCCCGTAAGAAATATCTTCTATTTATACCATCATCTACGAGTACTGGTTCATCTATTCCAGTGCCGTATGCGTATTTCTTTAAAATATTTCCGCTCTCATCATACTCTGTTACGATTTGTTCAGCGTCATTAAGGAAAGTGGTTTTAACGTCGTTAACACTTTTAGCTATGCGCCTGCCGAATGGATCATACTGATAGGTAATAGTGATACTGCCATTACTTGTGGAAACTAACCTATTATCATAATCATATCCATAAGTCCAGATACCATCCCCTATCAGATTCCCGTTAGCATCGTAAGAGAGTGCTGTTCCACCTACATCTGTATATTGATTGAGATTGTTTGAGGTATAGCTTGTGGTAGCTGCAGCGGTTACCTCTTCCCTATTGCCTAAGGAGTCATAGGTAAAGTTAGTGTCCACGAAAAGAGACCCTGCAGGATAATCTACACCTGTCAACTGGTAGATAGCGTCATAGGTATAGTTGTGCGTGCCTTGCGGAGTGGTCGTTGTTTTACGGTTGCCGACTTTATCATAGGTATAGGCAAAGCGGGAAATATCCGCACCGGCGTTTATCTTATTTGCCAGCTCCTGCAGGCGATTGGCATTATCGTAGGAGTAGGTAGCCTGGGTGTTGTTGCCAAAGCTACCTTGAGTCCTGCGCGATAAGGCATCGTATTGGTAAGAGGCAATGGTGGTGCCGGAGTTGTCGGCTATCGCGGTTAAGCGGTTTAGCTCATCGTAGGCGTATTGGACGTAGGAAGCATCCGGATAGGTAAGTTTGAGCCGATTGCCGTTTAGGTCGTATTGGTAGCCGACGGTTTTATCTGCGGTAGCAACCTGGCTGACCCGATTCAGATTATCGTAAGCGTAACTGATTGCCGGTTGGCCGGTGGCAGTTACGGAATTAAGCCGGGAGGCAATATCGTAACTGTAGTTGACTTTTGAAGCGTTGGGATAGGCCTTGATTACCAGGCGGTTTAGCTGGTCATAGTTATAGGTTAAGGTGTCACCTTTGCGGGTGCGCTTGCTGGTTAAGTTAGAGTTAGGGTCGTAGGTATATCCCTCGTAGGAGACATCGGCATAGATAGTCTTTGTGAGTCGGTTAAAGTTGTCGTATTCGTAGGCAGTGGCGTTTCCTTTAGCGTCTTTGATTTGCTGCAGGTTCCCGTTTAGGTCATAGGTGTATTCGGTTATGCTATTTTTGGCATCGGTTACCTGGTAAAGCAGGTTACGCTCGTCATAGAGATAATTAGTGGTACTTCCTTCAGCGTCAATTACCTTGATACGGTTGTCATTGGCATCATACTGGAACTGAGTAACCAGCTTTTCGCTGTCAGTAAGATACTGGGTGGTCTGGGTCAGACGGTCAAGGAGGTCGTAGTTGTATTCGGTCTTCTGCCACTGGCTGGCGGCTTCGTTTGCCTGGCGCTCTAATTTAACCGGGTTGCCGTTTTGGTCATAGCTGTATCTGGTTTCATAGTTAAAAGGCGCGGGTGACTTTGTCTTGGTAAGCCGGTTTAAGCTGTCGTATTGGAAGCTGGCAACGCTGCCTTTGGGGTCGGTGATGCTTAAGACATTGCCTAAGCTATCGTAGGAGAACTGGGTTATGGCATTAAGGTGGGTGGTATCGCCATAGTCATTGGTTATCTTTGTTAGATAGCCGGAAGCAGAACTATATTCGTATTTGGTAATAATACCATTGGGACTGGTAGCAGTTACCACCTGGCCGTAGATATTGTAGGTAAATTGGGCTATGGGTGTGTGGGTTGCGGTTGTCGGATAGGTAATCTTAATCAGGTTGCCTTTAGAATCGTAATCGTAAGTCGTAACCCTTCCCTTAGGGTCGGTTAAGGTCTTAATGAAGTTGTGACTGGGCTCGTAAGTAAAGGTAGTGACAATGTCGGACTGGCCGGAACCGGCAGCTGCCTTGCGGATTAATATCAAGAGGTTGCCGCTATTGTCATACTGGCGCAACAACTCGTTGCCTTGAGGATAAACTGTCCTTACGATTTCCTTATCATCATTATACTCGTAAAAGGTGGTGTAAGAAGCCGGTTCGCCCGGACGTAAGCCGGCGTTATATCTTACCTTTCTGGCGGTAGTGCCGTCAGAGTTAAGATAATGCTCGGTTCTGTAGCCTTTGCGGTCAATGACGATAGTGCGACCCTCTTCATAGGTAAAGTAGAATTTACCCGTGCCGTAGGTTTGCTCAACCACACGCCTGTCGGCATCATAGGTATTGATAAGATAAGTATTCTCTTTGGGGTCGGTAATAGAGGCTAAGTTGCCTTGGGTGTCATAGCTGTAGCTGGTAGTTAAGCCTTGAAGGAAACCTTCTACGGGGGGAGTGGTTACGGAGATTAGCCGGTTTGCGCTGTCGTAATTATAGGCAGTAGCCCTGCCGGTATGGTCGGTAATGGCGGATACCTTGTTGTTGGCATTGTAGCTAAAATCTATCTTACGATTGAGGATGTCGGAAACCCTGATGAGCTTACCTGAGGCGTCGTATTCCAGTCTTAGCTTGTTGTAGTTGCGGTCGAAAATACTTCTTAGCTGCCCGGTAAAGTCAAAGACGTATTCTATCCCGTGTTTGCTGCGAATATAGTAGTAATAGTCGCCCGGCAAAGTAGGAATAAGGTCAACCGGCGGGAGTATAGGCTTTTTAACCAGTATATCATAACAGCCGGGGGTCACTGCCTCATAGGAGCCGTCGGCTTTTTGCAGAAACTTATCCTTTGAGCCGTCGGGTTTGCACACCAGCATATAGGTATTGGTTTCATCGGTTATCTCATTTAGGTGTGTATCGTAGTTATTCGACCAGCCTTTGCCAAAGGGGCCTTCTGTGTCATTGAGGTTATTGTAGGTGCGGGTAAGCTCCAATGACAGGCCGCGGGAAGGAATGAATAAATTCTGGTGAGTATAGGTGTAGCTGCCGGTAGCAACGTTAACCGGCTCGCCTTCTGAGCAGGTGCCTTGAGGGTTAGGGCCGCCCCGTGGCTCTCCATTTCCGCCGCCGGGCCCACCGATAACCTGGCCGTCGTTCCAGCAGGGCAACTCGGCAAAGGAAGGCGGGACGCAGGTAGTAAAAGTGAATGCCAGAAGCACAACGCAGGATATAGTTTTTAATATCGTTTTATCCATAACTCTTTTGTGTGGAACCGCCCCCCTATCCTGCCTCTTTTATTTTACTAATCAATTCCGAAATATCAAAGGGTTTATAAATATAGGCGACCGGGCCTAAGGCCTCTGCTTCTTGCTGCATTTCTTCATCCGCATACCCGGTAATGAAAATAACCCCGGGCTTCTTAAGGCCTCTTTTCCCCATAGTTTCGTTTATGCGCTTAATTGTCTCTACACCGTTAATCCCCGGCATGCGGATATCGGCGATTATTACATCAAATGTTTCTTTCTCTGACAGCGACAAGGCGTCCTGCCCGTTTTTCGCGATAAAGACGGTAAATCCGTCCTTCTCCAGCAGCTTCTTAAGCGACTTGATAATCAGCTCTTCGTCATCAATCAGCAGAATCTTCTTTGCCATGTTCTACCTGATTAGAACTCCTAATTTACGTCGTGAGTCGTGCGTATAGCGTATTGCGCAATACGCGCGACGCACTACGCAATACGAATATAAATAGAACCGTCCCCTATTTTTCTAAAAATATTTTTTTAATCTTTAATGCGCCGGATAAGGCTGCGAGCGTTTTTAAAGTTATATTCTTTTTGCCGTCTTCTATCTTTGAGATATCCGGCTGTTTTATTCCCGCAAGAGAAGCCAATTCCTTCTGGCTTAGGCCTTTTTGAACCCGCGCCTCTCTTATGGCTTTGCCCAAATTAGAGGCTAAAATTGATTGGTCGCTTTTCGGCTCTTTTAATTTTCTTCCCTGCTGCCGTAAAAGTTGTTCGTATATCGTCTGCCACCAGTCCCTAAAATCCGATTCTCTTACCACTTTTAACCAGTAAACTTTTACCCTCGGCCAGAATGCAATAAATTCTTTAGTAGTAAAAAAAGAGAATAATTCCCGCGGTTTATCGCAGCGAGATAGAAGCGTGACTGCGCGACTTACAAATTTAGGATGGCCGGGGGTTCTCAATATCTTCCTTGTTTGCTTAAGGGCGTTTTTATTCAAATCCCAATAATATTTCGCTATGTTCATGACAATACTTCCTCGATAAAATGCTTTATCTCATTTTCCAAATAAATAATCATTTCCCGAGAATTAAATTTTTTATCATAGATATCCAGGTCTTGCAAATCTAACTTCAAGTCTTGGCGGGAAAAAGTCCTGTACCAATGCACCATACCCCTCTGTGATAAAGCAGGGACGGTTTTTAAGAAAATATGCAAGGGCTGTATCTTTTTTGAAAGCACGTAAATATCGAACGCATCGCGCGCCTCCTTACGCCCTTCCGTAATCTCCCTGCCGATATCGTCAGACTTAATTTGTGTGCCGGTAATGGCGGTAATTTTTTGAAAGTAAATATTGTTTATGCTATAGACGCGGACACCCTTAAACCTTTTTATCTGCGGTTTATCAAAAATGACATCTTCAACGAAGTCAATTTTTAACGGTCTCTTGATACCTTTCCCTGCTATGGTAAAAAAATTTACCCGAGCTCTGCTTGAAGCAGTAAACTCAGCCTCTAATTTTACGCTGCTTTTAGCGAAATTCTTTTTAATCGCAGAAATTATACCGGCTATTTCATCCTGGCTGTATTGAGGAGAAAAAAAATCCAAGTCCGCGGAAAACCGGTGTTTTAAATAGTAAAGCTCAAGCGCGGTCCCGCCAGTAAGGGCAAAATCCTCCGCTGTTTTTGAAAAAATATCTAACGCTTTATACTGTATTTTTCTGAGAGCCTCGTCCATTTCCAGCCTTTTATCTATAGCTTTTAAACTATATCTATATAGAGTATAATCTATAAATCATAATTGTCAAGAAAAATTACAACTTTTATGTTGTTAAATGCTCGGTTTTCAGCGCATCACGCCGCTGCGGCTGCCTTAGAAGCGTATTGCGCAATAGAGAAAAAATAGAACCGTCCCCTATTTTTTAGGTAACTGCACGGTAAAAACCGAGCCTTTATTGGGCTGGGATTCAACGGTAATCCGGCCGTTGAGCTTCTCCACGATAGACTGGCAGATGGAAAGCCCTAAGCCTGTCCCTTTCCCGACATCCTTGGTGGTAAAGAACGGGTCAAATATCTTGGAGATTTTATCCGCGGGAATGCCGATACCTTCATCCCGGATACTGACCTTAACCTGCCCTTCGTCTTCTGAAAGGCCGATGTGTATCTCACCGCTGTTTTTCCGATGTTTTATCGCGTCCCTGGCGTTTAAAACTATATTCGTGATTACCTGCTCTAATTCGTTCTGGTTGCCCATCACAAAATAAGTGTTTTCTTTCCCGGTAACGGCTATTTTAATATTTTCCTGCTCTAATTGATAGCCGATAAAGGACATCACCCCCTTAAGGACATCCGATAAATCCACCCGGGTCACTGCGGCGGTATCCAGCGGCTTTTTGGCGTAGGCCATTAATTTTTTCACGATGGTGCGGCAGCGTTTGGTCGCCTCTTCTATCAGCTCCAGCGATTCGCGGTCTAAATGATTGTCCTGCGTATCCGCCAGGAGCATCTGGACATTGGTCAATATCGCGGTTAGGGGATTGTTTATTTCATGGGCGACTCCGCCGGCTAAGGTACCCACGCTGGCTAATTTCTCCGCCTGGATGAGCTGCTTCTGCATCTCTACCAACTCCTTTGTCCTCTGCCTGACCTGTCCTTCCATATTTTCAAAAAGCAAGGAGTTGGATATGGCGATAGTGGACTGGTTCTTCAATGTCGCCAGGAAATCGAAATCTACGGCGCTGTAGCGCCTGAGATTGGCCTTTTTGCCCAGGTTTATCACACCCAGCAGCTTTTCGTTCAAAACTAACGGTATGACTACAATTGCGTCCGTTAAACTGAAATAATCCTTCGCTTCTTTCCTGGCCTGGGCGTATCCGGGGTCAATATCTACGAATTCCCTATAGGCTATTTTGTTATTTTCAGCCAACCAATGCAAAAAACGGTCATCTCCCCGCATTCCGCCGATTGCCTGAGATTTATTTATCACGTTTGCCAATCTGTAAACTTTGGTCTCCTGGTCAAGAATATAGATGCCTATTCCTTGCGCGTATAAAGCATCGCTTATCGTCTCTTCAATGCGCTGAATAAGCATATCAAAACCCTTCAGGTGCACTAAATCTTCCGTAAAGCGGATGGCAATCCCTTCCAGGTTAAACCGCTCTCTGCGGAAAAAACGGTCCATTTTCGGCTGCAGGATGCGGAAAAAGAAAAGAAACGACAGCAGCAAGGCTGCCAAAAAGCTGAACGCGGCCGCTTTGTTAAGGCCGATATACCAGTGCCTGGTAAGGTAAAACAACGCGGCAAAAGGCACGATTAAAATCAAATTGGTAAGGAACCAGGCGATTGACTTATGGATGACGGTCTCAATATCCATCAGCCGGTAACGGATAATTGAATACCCGACAATCGTAATGCAGGTTAAGACCGGGATAAAGGCAAAAAGATAAAGGGCAACTCCGTAATTAGGCAGGAATTCCAGAGACCCCACAAAGGCAATGGAGAAGGCGGCGATCATCAGCCCGGCCTGTTTCTTTTTAACGGCCGCCTCTTCCCTGCGGGAAACGTAGGCAAAATTCATTATTGCCAGGACCATCAATACAAAGAACCAACCCATCAGCAAAAGATATGCCGGCCCGGCCTTAGGGTAGTACCCCCAGGGATAACGCCAGGCGCCGCTAATGAACAGATCCGAGCCCGTGCAGAAGAAATATAATATCAAAGCGCAGATGAAATTAAAGACGACACTGGAAAGTTTCTTTTTAAATTCTTGGCCTGAGAGCAACGGCTGCTGCCAGCATACGGAAAAGAAATATATTGTGGGGGTGATAAAGATAATCCCCAGGAAGGAAAGGTATTTACCCCAAAACACGGATACCGCCTCACGGGTTGTGCTGTAAATAGCGCCTACGCCTACCAGCCAGAGCATCACCGCCACACAGCTTAAGGCATAGGATAAATTTATCAGGGATTTCCTGTTCTGGATAAAAATAAAAATCCCTTCGCAGAGAGTCAAGATACCCACCAGATAATAAGGCAGGGCGTAAGGATTCAAAAAGTAATTATTAATATTGAAAATTTCTTCAATCATATGCCTAAGCCGGTTTTCCGCTAAGCCTTAGCCGCGGCGATTTCCTCAATCGCGGCCATATAGTCGTTCAGCCTGTCTTTAGGGCCTTTGATGCTTACATAGCAGCCGATCTCTCCGTCTTCAGTGGGCGTAAAAAAATTGCTGACGGCGATAAAGCCATCGCAATGCACGTCGCTGTAGGGCGAGATGAATACATCCGCTTTATTAATAATCGTTACGCCGACAGTGCCGGCGAATTCCCTGATTGCCGAAGGCATGAACTTCATCGCCAGCGAATACAACGTTATGGGAAGCAGGGCATAGCATTCGAACAGCTCGTAACTTTCGTTTTTGCGCGCGATTATCGCCTTAACCTGGCGGTTGAATTCCCGCTGAAATTCAAGGAACCCCTGCTCCGGGCCGTATTTGTCAAAATAGATGCTCGGCCGTATCAATACAAACCCTAATGTCTTCTCCTGGCCGCCGCAGCCCGGCACTGCCGCCGGTATCAAGAGCTTTAAGCCCTTAAAAACCGGGTGGTTTCCTAATTTCCAGATAAACAGCCGCAAGACCGTAATTGCCCTGCGCTGCTGGCCGGCGCATTGTTTACACAACTCCTTGTCCATCCCGATAAGAGGCCGGAAATTAATAATCCGGCTAAGATTATATACTCCCTTCTCGCCTCTTACGGACGAGCACAACTGCGACTCATCTATTACGGTTTGGGAAGCAGGCGGAAATTTGAGCACGCCGTCTCCTGCCCATTTTTTCTTTAATTCATCCAGGGCCTCCTGCATAGGCAGCCCGTCTATGGGGACATGGTTGCATTGAAACCACAAATCCGCGCAGCTATCGCCGGCGTTTATCCTGCAGACAATATTAAGCAGGCCGAAACCGGGATGTTTCTGTTTTATAAAATCGGGCGAGGTGAACCGTTTAAAATCCGGCTGCGTCCGCTCTGCCGGCGCTTCCTCGAAACGGATAAAATCCGCGCTTAACACCCTGTCTGCATAACATCTTGCCTGTTTTAAGGCCGCATTCGAAGGCCAAGCCATCTTAGCCAGCAGCCACTCCCTCAATTCTTTTCTTAAAATTACCGGCCGTTTCTTATCCGGCAGCTCCCTTGTTTGGTTATAGATTTTGATAATGCCGTGGAGCAAATCTTCTTTTAATCTGGCGTCAAGGGCTTCCAGGCCGGCATTGCCTGCTGCAGGGTCAAGATAAACAACTATGGATTTCAAACTGCCATATTCATCGAAATCAGCCAGGACAATGTCGATAAAATCTTTTTTTACCATCCGGGCGGAAAACCTGCCCCATTGTATCTTCCAATGCAGCTGCGTCTGGCTGCGGAAAAATTCCGCCAATTTCCCGATTATCCGCGCTTTTTTATCCCCTGAACCATCTTCTTCCGCAGCCGCGCCTGCGCGGAAATCCAGCCCCATACAGGCTAAAACAAATTTGGAGTGCTCAGTCCTCAGGTAGGCCCGGGTCACCTTGCGCCAGCCGTTTTCCCTAGGCCTGATGCCGAGCCTTTTTAAAGCCTGGAGAAACTTGATGATTAAAAATAAAATAAAAACGGACAGGCTCCACCTGTCCGCTAACCTACGCATTCTTAATGTAGCCATTGTCCCTGTACCAGACCACTGCCTTCTTCAGCGTTTCCTTGAAGGGGGTTGACGTATATCCTAATTCCTTTACCGCTTTGGAATTATCGAACTTAAGCGAGAGGTGGCAAAATTTTATTCCCTCGCTGGGGAAAAGCGGCTTCTTTTTCAGGATAAAATAAGAGAATGCCTCCTCGGCATAAATGAAACTAAGCAATAAAGGGTAAGGAAGGCTCATCCGGGGTGCTTCGACACCGGAGACCTCCTCCAGTAATTTCAAAAACTTCCTCATTGTATATGCCTCTTTATCGCAGAGGATATACCTTTCCCCGATCCTCCCCTTTTTGATAGCGGCGATATGCGCCCTGGCCACATCATCCACGTCGGCAACCGACAATACGGCGTCAAAATAGAAAAGATAACGCCGGTTAAGGAATTTCACGATGATTTCTCCGGAAGGAGTAGGCTTATAATCCCCTTCGCCGATAATCACCGCGGGGTTCAATATCAAGGCGTGCAGGCCGCGCTCGCAGAATTTGAGCACTTCGTACTCCGCCAGCAGCTTGGAACGCGCGTAATGGCTGGCAGCGCGCCAGACATTAAATACGGTCTCTTCATTGCCCGGTTTTGCATCCGGCCTTTTGCCGATAGAAGCAACGCTGCTGGTAAAAATAAATTTCTCCGCCTTGTGCTTTAAGGCAGCGGCCAGGACGTTTCTGGTCCCGCCCACGTTTATCTTATACAGGCTCCTGGCCTCCCGTTCCCACCAGGGATAAAAGGCATAAATGGAGGCAAGGTGGAAAATTACCTTGCAGCCGTTGACCGCCCTGTCCACTGCCTGGGGATGAATGACATCGCCTTTGACAATCTCAACGTCCAGCCCCTTAAGCAGGCTTTTTTCACTCTCTTTGCGGATAAGCGCCCTGACCGGGTATCCGGCAGCAATTAAATGCCTTACCAACGCAGCACCTAAAAACCCGCTTGCTCCCGTAACCAGGACTTTCGTTGACATTGGCTAATTAACCTTTTTTTAAGCCTTTCTTGCCTCTTTAACCCGGCTGATTACCGAGTCGTCTATCAACCGGTGGCCCCAATAAAAATCGGAAACCTCAAAACCGTGCTTCCTGCCCAGCGCCCTTATCTCGTCAATCTTATCTGCGGTAATATTGCCCCTGCCGAAGCTGAAGTTCTCGTAGCGCTTTTCCAGTGCTAAGATAATCGCCTCGGAAAAACATCCGTAGACGGTATCGGCAGCGGGAAGGCCCATATCAATGGGCAGAGAAATCGGGCTGGGTGATTTTGCCAATCCGCCCGAAAAGACAAAGATGTCATCTCTGATAACGGGCGAATAAGAAATATTCTTCGGGTATCCCACATCACAGATTATCGCTCCCGGCTTAAACCAGCCTATGTTAATTATGGGTACAGTAGCACTTGCGGCGGAAATGATGATGTCGGCTTCCCTTACTGCCGCTTCGTTATCGGTAGTAGCAATTATTTTTGCCTTGCGCCTCTTTGTCAGCTCCCTGTTCAAACGGTGAAGGTTAGATTTTGTCCGGCCGGTTATCGTCAACTGCCCGACCTTATCCGTCAACACCCTCGCACAGGCGCTTCCGATATCGCCTGTGCCGCCGATTATCGCCGTCTTTAAGCCTGCGGCCTCCAGGTTTAAAAGCCCGGCAGCCTTAATAACACCGTCAATTGCCATTGCCGCGGTAAAGGTATTGCCGGTAGTAACCGCCACGTCTACCTCGTGGGAAATCTGCTGGCCGATGCGTTCGCCGACTATCGAGGTAAACCCGCCTAACGTTACTATTCCCACTCCCGCTTTTTCGGCAATCTTGCAGGCCCTGACCACCTTGGCAAATATTGTCCAGACATCCCTTTCAATCATTTCGGGGATGAACGTCGCCACGATAAAACAGCCGTTTACGGACTGATTGGCCTTGGACTTAAAATCTAAAATGTCGTAGAGCTTAAAAGAAGGAGTGAGGTTAAAAAGCTGGCCGAGGAATTCCTGCGAAGGCATTTTAAAGTCGGGCTTGAGCATCCTCAGGCACCTTTCCAGGTGGTTGAAATCATAGAGGTGGCCGATAATGCCGAAACCGGCTATCTGCTCAACGTCGCCGCGCTTATAACCGGCATATCGCATGGATATCAACCGGTGCTCCAGCGCCCCTAATATAGCTTCGAAATTACGGGTGAGCAGTTTACTCATGTAGGCATCCGCGAAATCTTTAATTGCCGGGATACCGACCTTTAAATAGGCCTTTACTGTAACCTCGGTTCCCTGCGGATGATTGCGGAAATTCCACTCGCCGCTGAATTCTGCCAAATCACCCTCCACGGCCTTAAAGTAAATTGCATCCTGCTCAAAAGCCAGGGTATCCTCCTCAATCCAGCTGATAGGGACATTATCCACCTGCACCCGCCATTTTGTCTTCATTTTGCGGCGGGCCTTCTGGATTACCGACGCCTCTTTGACATTAGGCATATACTTGGGGAATTCCCAAACCTTGGTTATCAGGCGCACCACCCTCCATTTCTGGGCGGGTATCACCCTGGTTACCTTTATCTCTATCAGGCCGCTATCCGGCATTTAACATCTCCTTAATTATATTCCTCAGCTTAAAGATACCTTCCTGCAAGTATATATCATCGATTATCTCTTCGGACTCCTTCAAAAAATATTGCGGCCTGCCGATTTTAAGCTTAACCGGCAGGAAGCGGGGAAACTTAGCGCCCCACGGCAGCGCCTGATAAGTGCCGATAATCGCGCAGGGAACAATCGGCCTTCCGGTTTTAAGGGCAAGTAGCGCTACGCCCCTGCGGAAATCCCTAAGCGTTCCGTCGCGGCTTAAGCCGCCTTCGGGGAAAAGGCCGACGTTCTTGTTATTCGCCAGTAACTCAATCGTCTTCTCGGACGAACTGCCGCTGGGCACTGCTTCGATCAACCGCAGAAACCATCTTAACCAGGTAACGCGGTAAAGGTTTTTTAAGACTATGCAGTGGATCTTTCTCGGCACAACCGCCATAACCACCAGCGGGTCCAGATAACTGGTGTGATTGGCGACGATTATAAAATTGCTTTTCTGCGGGATGTTTTCCAATCCCGCCGCCTTCAGCCGGAATAACAGCCTCAATACCACGATGAACACCGCCCTGAATATCCAATACCACATCTTAGGCTTCGACTTTCTTTTTTATTGCCAGCAGCATCCCCAATAAGGCCAGCTGCGCCCTTTTTTTCAATGTCTTGCCGATATATTTTTCCAGCATCGGCGCTCCCCAGTCAAAATCCAATTCTATGCTCAGCCTGGTATGATTGTGCTGCGGTATGACTTTCCAACTACCCTGGTACTCTTTATACTCGCCATCGAGCGCGCTAAAATTTAATTCTAATTTTTCATCGTCAAATATATCCTCTTCCTTCCAACTCAAATGCCGGCCTTTTATTTCGATATCCCAGGCGGTAATAATCTTATCGGGCAGGCGCTCGATTATCTTAAGGCTCTTGATATCGCGGATGAAACTGGGAAAATCCTCCATGTCCTTAATCACGCTGTAAACCCGCTCTGCCGGGCCTTTTATTCTGGTTGATACTTCTATTCTGGCCATATTTTTTGTCAGTTAACTGCTAAAGTACTCTTCTTCTTTCTTTGCCGTGGGCGTTATAGCTTAGCTTCTCCCTAATCCATCTCTCGATGTATTTCCTATGGAACCGCCAGTCTGTGCCAATCTTAAACGCGGGAATCTTGCCTTCGCGCGCGTATTTATGCACAGTCAGAGGATGGATATTGAGATACTCCGCGACTTCTTTCGTGGTCATAATAATCTTATCTTTTTCCATGTCACACCTCATTAAATCAGGCCATAATTTGACAAGTCTACGATAACTATATTTATACTAATAAAATTACACGTTGTCAATATATTCGATTAAAAAAATAGGGGACGGTTCTATTTTTTAGCAGCTTTACAGATAATAAAAAATAGAACCGTCCCCTATTTTTTCTGGGACGCCCTTACTGTTCTTCCTCGATTGCTACTAATGCCTCCCCTACATTTACCGTATCCCCCTCCCGGAAGAAGATTTCAACCAGCGTGCCCGAACACGGGCTGGGCAGGTTAAAAGTTGCTTTATCGGTAGAGAGTTCCACTAAATCGTCTTTTTCTTTTACCTTTTCGCCCTCCTGAAAAAACCAATAGGTAACGGTAGCTTTCTCTATTCCCTCTCCCAGCCCGGGTAAGGCAACTTTAATCATCGCGCCGTCTCCTGTTTAATATTATAATCCACGCCTATCTCGTTAGTCAGGTTTAAAAACGACTCCCGCACCGCCATCTTAACCAGTTCAAAAGAAGGATGACGGCCAAGCTCTGTTTCCATTGCCGTCATCATTATATCCATGCCGCAAGGACGAATCAACGAGAAATTTGCCAAGTCGTCCTTCTTTACGTTTATCGCCAGGCCGTGATAAGTTATCCAGTTCCTGATGGCTATGCCGATAGAGGCAATCTTTTTATTTTCCACCCAAACGCCGGTTAAACCCTCGCGCGTATTCGCGGGAATGGAAAATTTGGCCAGGGCGGCGATGATTGCCACTTCCAGGCTTCTTAAAAACAGGTTGACGTCTTTTTTAAAATAATTCAGGTTGAAAACCGGATATACAACCAGCTGCCCGGGGCCGTGATAAGTGACACTACCCCCGCGCTCTATCTCGTATATGCTGATTCCTTTTGCCTTCAATTCATCGCTGCTTGCGAGAACCGCGCATTCTTCGGCATTTCTGCCCAGAGTAATCACCGGATAATGCCGGCAGAAAATAAGCGCCGCTTTAAACTCATTATCTTTAACGCGGGAAAACGCCTCTTGTTGGAAATCCCGGGCGCGGCTGAAGTCAATTAATCCCAAATCAAAAACCCTAAACTGCATGATTTGCCTTTAGTGCCTCGCTTACGCACTCTGATAGTGTAGGATGAGCAAATACCGTATCTCTGACTTGGGCGGCCTTAAGATGAGATTTGACCGCCAAGGTCAATATGCCGATTAATTCCGTTGCCTTTGGCCCGATGATAGAAGCGCCCAGAATATCGCCGTTCTGCTTATGGGAGACTATTTTTATAAAACCCTCTGTCTCGCCTAAGATGCGCGCCATGCCGCTGGCCTGAAAATCAAACCTGCTGATTTTTGTTTCAATGCCGGACTGCCTTGCCTTCTCTTCGGCTATCCCCACGCTGGCGACTTCCGGATCGGTAAATATACAATTAGGAATCGCGCAGCTGTCCGCTTTTTTCTTTTCTGCGCTGCCAAGATTTGCCGCGGCCAGTTCCCCTTGATAAGAGGCGTAATGCGCCAGCATGATGCCGCCGATGCAGTCGCCGGCAGCGTAGATATTCGGGATGCTGGTGGCTAAATAATCGTCTACTACGACTCTGTCTTTCTCCAGGCGTATCCCTATTTCGCTAAGCCCTAAGTTATTGGGCCTTCTGCCGATTGCCAATAATACCAAATCGTAATTATCAAAGTTTATGGCCTTGGCATCAAAACCGGTCATTACCTTTATACCTCTTTTCTTGAAAATGGTTTCTAATTTTTTGGCAAGTTCTTTATCCTCTTGCGGCAAGAGCTGCGGGAGTAGTTCGATTATCGTAACATTGCTGCCCAATACGGAAAAAAGACTCGCGAATTCGCATCCGATTACCCCTCCGCCGATGATTAAAAGCGATTTAGGGATACTCTCCAGGTTCAAGATATCGTCGCTGGAAATTACTTTTTTACCGTCAAATTTTAAGTCCGGCAATTCCGCGGGTTTTGAGCCGGTGGCGATAAGGATATTCTTTGCCGCAATTTTCTCTTTTCCTATCTTTAATTCCCCGGCAGAGACTATCCTTGCCTCGCCCTGAATAAAATTGATGTTTTTATTATTCTTGAGCATAAACTGCATGCCGCTGTTGAGCTGGCTGACAATCTGCTCCTTGCGTCTTTGGATTTCCGAAAAGTTTATTGAAGGGTTATCGGCGCGCACGCCGAAAGCCGATGATTTTTTTATGAGAGAAAGTATTTTTGCGGACTGGATGAGTGCCTTGGTGGGGATACAGCCGCGGTTAAGGCAGGTTCCGCCGAGCTTGTCTTTTTCGATGAGGGCAACTTTACAGCCGGACTGGCCGGCTTTCATCGCTGCGTTAAAACCTGCCCAGCCCGCGCCGATTATCGCTAAATCGTAATTATCCATCTGAGGAATTTGGGGACGGTTCTATTTTTCCATAAGGCAGAAAAAAAAGAAAAAATAGAACCGTCCCCTATTTGTTTGGAAAAATAGAACCGTCCCCTATTTGTTTTTTGAGGGAGTCGGCGGATTTATGCAGCGCCTGCCTTTCTTCCTGGTTAAGGTCTAATTCGATAATCTTTTCAATACCCTGCCTGCCCAGGCGCGCCGGAACACCGATACAGACATCCGTTAGCCCGTATTCGCCGTTAAGGTAGGCGCTCACGCCAATGGTGCGCTTCTCATCCTTTAAAATCGTCTTTACAATAATTGCCGCTGCCAGCGACGGCGCAAAAAATGCGCTCCCGCTGCCTAAGCAGCTGACAATCTCCGCCCCCCTGCCGACAGTCCTTTGTATCAAAAGCTCAATCTTTTTGCTGTCGGTAAGTTCTTCCAAAGCTGCGCCCTTAATATAAGTAAATCGCGGCAGCGGCAACATTCCCTCACCGTGGCTGCCAATAACGCAGGAATCAATGTTGGTATTGGGAATATTCAATTCTTTACTGATGAGATTGGCAAAACGTGCGGCATCCAGGCTCGGCCCCATGCCTAATACGCGGTTGGCGTTAAATCCGGTTTCTTTTAAAGCCAGGTAAGTTAAGATATCAACCGGATTAGTGACAATAATAACAATAGACCTGCCGGCTAATCTTTTGATACTTTGCGAAACCTCTCTTATTATGTCGGCATTCTTATGCAGTAAGTCCTCACGGCTCATCCCCGGCTTGCGGGCTAACCCGGCAGTTACCACTATAATATCCGAATCCTTAATCTGGTTTATGTCGTCGCTGCCTTTGATATTATAATCGTATTTAAGCAGCGGCCGGATGTCTTCTAAGTCCAGCGACTTGCCCAAGGCAAGGCCTTTTACCACGTCAACCAAGACGACCTCGGCCGCGCTTTCTTCTGCCAGCCGCATCGCTGTTAAGCTGCCTACGTTTCCCGCGCCGATTATGGATATTTTCATTAGACCTGCAACCTGTGACTATCTATTTTTTAACCGGGCAATAATGGCGTCTGCCATCTCTTTGGTGCCCACGGCCGTGGGGTCATCCCGCTTAGGCTTTAAATCATAGGTAACCTGCCTGCCTTCGGCCAACACCTCTCTTACCGCGTTTTCCAGGCTGTCTGCCGCCTTTGTCTCGCCTATATGCCTAAGCAGTAAAGCCGCCGAAAGTATCATCGCCGCGGGGTTTACCATATTCTTGCCCGCGTATTTGGGAGCGCTGCCGTGCACTGCCTCGAATACCGCCATATCGCTGCCGATGTTAGCACCCGGGGCAACCCCTAAGCCTCCTACCAGGCCGGCGCATAAATCAGAGATAATATCTCCGTAGAGGTTAGGCAAAACCAGCACGTCATAGTCATGGGGCTTCTGCACCAGCTGCATCGCCATATTGTCCACAATCGCCTCTTCAAAAGAGATCCTGCCGGTGTAGTCCTTGGCGACCTCCCGGGCGGCGCGCAAGAAAAGCCCGTCGGTGAATTTCATGATGTTCGCCTTATGCACCGCGGTAACCTTTTTTCTTCTGTATTTCACGGCATACTCAAAGGCGAACCTGACTATCCGCTGCGAGGCATAAAAAGATATCGGCTTGATGGAAATACCGGACCCCACGTGGATTACTTTCTTGCTGTATTTTTCAATATCCTTAATGATTTTTTGAGTCTCCGGACGGCCTTCTTCAAATTCAATGCCGGCATATAAATCTTCACTATTCTCCCTTACTACTACCAGGTCTATATCTTTAAAATAGCTTTTTACCCCGGGGTATGATTTTGCCGGCCTTAAGGCTGCGTAAAGGTCCAGCTCCTGCCGGATAGCCACATTGACCGAACGGAATCCTTCGCCGATAGGTGTAGTGATCGGGCCTTTTAAGGCGACCTTGTTGCGCCTGATCGAATCCAATACCTTTTTCGGCAGTATTTCGCCGCTCTCCTCAAGCGCCCTTGCCCCCGCGATTACTTCTTCCCACTCCACCTCAATACCCGTGGCCTCAATACACCTCTTTGCTGCCCGGGCTACCTCAGGGCCGATTCCGTCTCCGGGAATTAAAGTTATCCTATACATCGGGAAGCCTCTTATGCTTTCTAAAATAATTTACCGCTCCGCCCTGTCTCAATAATTCCTTCATTGCCTTAGGAAGCGGGTCAATCTTTACCTGCGTATCCCGGGTAATATTCCTTAAACTCGCCCCCTCTAAATCTATCTCCAGCCTGTCGCCTTCCTTAATCTTATCGGTATCCGACTCCACCAGGAGCAATCCGATATTAAAACTGTTGCGGTAAAATATCCGGGCAAATGATTTGGCGACCACGGCAACAATGCCTGCCTTTTGTATCACCAGGGGCGCTTGTTCCCTGGAAGAACCCAGGCCGAAATTCCTTCCGGCGGCGATTATACTCTCTCCGGGCGAAATCTTGGCGGGAAAATCCGGGTCAATGTCTTCCATGATGTGTTTGGACAGCTCTTTTATATCGGTTATGGAAAACTTGTACCTGCCGGAGATGATGAAATCCGTATTGATGCTGTCCCCTAATTTTATTGCCTTACCTTTAACCTGCATGAGCTTATAATTTTAGAGTTGTTTGAATTCTTCGGGATTTTTTACCTTGGACAGCGCCGTATCAATGGTAATCAGGCCCTTTTCATAAAGTTCTTTCAGGCACTTGTCCATTGTTTTCATGCCGAATTGCGCGCCCGTCTGCATGAGTGTGGGGATCTGCTCGATTTCCTGCTCGCGGATGAGATTCTTGATTGCCGGAGTGGCAATCATAATCTCGCTCGCCAGGACCCTGCCCTTACCGACTGCGCTGGGAAGCAGCAGCTGCGATATTACCGCCTGCAGAGAATCCGCCAGCTGCAGCTTTACCTGCTGCTGCTGATAAGGCGGAAAAACGTCGATGATTCTTTCTATGGTCTGGGGGGCGTCGGGGGTATGCAGGGTTGCCAGTACCAAGTGGCCGGTTTCCGCGGCAGTCAAAGTGGTGGATATAGTCTCCAGGTCGCGCATCTCTCCTACCACGATAACGTTGGGGTCTTGCCGCAGCGAATGCTTCAAGGCATCGGCAAAAGAATGGGTATCGGCAAACACCTCCCGCTGCTTGATTATGCTTTTTTTGTTCGTATGTATAAATTCTATGGGGTCTTCAATGCAGACAATCAGGCACTCGCGTTCGTTGTTAATCAGGTTTATCATCGTAGCCAGGGTCGTAGTCTTTCCCACGCCTGTGGGGCCGGTAACCAGGATTAAACCGTTGGGCCTGCGCGCCATGGTGCGGATAATCGCGGGCAATCCTAACGAATCTATGCTGGGGATGTTTAACGGCACGCGCCGAAAGGCTGCTTCTGTCGAGCCTCTCTGGATGTGGATATTGACCCGGAACCTGTCCATGCCCGGAAGCGCTAAGGAAAAATCCAACTCCTTCATTCTTTCAAACGCCTCCTTCTGGGGGTCGGCTAAAACCGTATAGATTAATTTCTTGGTTTCTTCCCGCGTCAGCGGTGAAAAGTTCGTCCTGATCAGTTTGCCGTCAATGCGTAATATCGGCGGCTCTTTTTCGGTAATATGCAAATCCGAAGCGCCCTTTTCTATACATAACAACAGCAGGTCTCTCAACTCTACCATGTGTTCCTCCTTCTATGCGAAAATGTAATGATAGGAAAAATAGAACCGTCCCCTATTTTTTCAAGTATTTGCGGGGATCGGCAATCTTGCCTTCAATCGCCGAAGCCGCTACCGTTGCCGGAGACGCCAGGTAAATACTGGCATTAGGGTTGCCCATCCTGCCCTTGAAATTCCTGTTGGCGGTAGATATCACGGTTTCTCCGTCAGCAGGTATGCCGTTATGCGTGCCCACGCACGGCCCGCATCCGGGAGCGACGATTACCGCCCCTGCCTCGATGAATATCCGGACAATTCCCCCAGCCAGCGCCTGCTGAAAAATATCCCTTGAGCTGGGGGCGATGATAAACTTAACCTGCGGATTGACGTTTTTGCCCTTTAAGATCCCGGCGGCAATCTTTAAATCTTCCAACCTGGCGTTAGTGCAGGTCCCCAGGTAAGCTTCATTTATCACCCTGCCCTTGACCTCGCTGACAGCGCAGGTATTGTCTACCGTATGCGGCCGGGACACCTGCGGCTCTATCTTAGAAACATCATACTCCTTGACCGCGCAGTATTTCGCGTCTTTATCCGCCGCTACCGGCTTTATCCTGCGGCGCTTTGCTATCCGGGGGCTAAGCCAATCAGTTGTTTTTTTATCTACCGGCATAAAACCGCACTTAGCACCCATCTCTACGACCATATTGGCCATGGTAAACCGGGCATCCATGCTTAAGTTAGCGATCGCCGGGCCGCAGAATTCTATTGATTTATAAGTTGCGCCGTCTGCTTTTAAGTCCCCGATAATATAAAGAATAATGTCCTTGGAAAAAACGCCCTTAGGCAGCCTGCCTTTCAGTATTATCTTAATCGTCTGCGGCACCCGGAACCAGTTTTTACCCGTAGCCAGGGTGATTGCCAGGTCGGTGGAGCCGACTCCGGAAGCAAAAGCCCCTAACGCCCCGTAGGTGCAGGTATGGGAATCCGCGCCCAAAACCAGGTCCCCGGGTAAAATATTTCCCGATTCAGGTATAACCTGATGGCAAACCCCACAGCCGATATCGTAAAGAGGCGCTTTAAAATTCCCGGCGAAATCGCGCATCTTCTTGTGCACTCTTGATACGCCTTCATTGGGAGAAGGAGCGCTGTGGTCAATGACCATGCAGAAACCGGTCTTAAATTTTTTTACCCCCAGTTCCTTTATCCGGTCTATAATAATGGAGGACGTCCCGTCCTGGCCAAAGGTAAAATCTACACCGCATACGGCAAAATCTCCGGCCTTAAGGTCAGCACTAGCGTGGCTGCTGAGTACCTTCTCTGCTATCGTCTTGCCCACTTATTTACCCGCTCCTCTATCCTGTCCATGCCCTTTTCTATCTGGGGCAAACCCGCGGCAAAGCTGATGCGCACGTAATTATCGCTGCCGAAACCGATTCCGGGAATAACCGCCACCAATGCCTCATCCAAAAGGCGAGTGGCGAATTCTAAAGACCCCATGCCGCACTTAGAGATATCGCAGAATATATAAAAAGCACCGCGCGGCCTTACGTAACTGATATTCTTTATCTTATCCAGCCGGGACAAAACATAATCTCTTCTTTTCTCAAATTCAGCGCACATCTGTTTTGTAAAATCGCTGCCGGCAAACAATGCCGCCATAGCTGCCCGCTGGCTGATGGAGCAGGGATTGGAAGTAGAGTGATCCTGAATTGAAGAGACCGCATTAACTATGCCGGCCGGGCCTCCCAGATAGCCGATGCGCCATCCGGTCATGGAATAGGCCTTGGATACGCCGTTTACGGTAACCGTAAGATTGTAGATATCTTTATTCAACGCCGCTATGGATATATGCTTAAGCCCGTCATAAATCAAACTCTCGTAGATCTCGTCACTTAAGACCAGTATATTTTTTGAAACACAGATTTCGGCGACACTCTTTAATTCTTCAGCGCTGTAAACGCTGCCACAGGGGTTGCTCGGGCTGTTAAGGATTAATAATTTTGTTTTGGCAGTGATGCTGTTTTTTAAGTCCCGGACGTTAAGCTTAAAATCATTCTCTGCCTTAGTCTGCAGGAAGCGCACCTTTCCCTCGCAGAGGTTTACCATCTCGGGATAGCTTACCCAAAAAGGAACAGGGATAACAACTTCGTCGCCTTTGTTTATCAACGCCAGCAGGATGTTGAAAATGCTGTGCTTGGCACCGCAGGAAACGACAATCTGGCTGTCGGGATACTCCAGATTATTGTCTGTTTTGAATTTTTGCGAGATTAAGCGTTTTAGCTCTAGCGTACCGCTGGAAGGGGTGTATTTGGTAAAGCCGGATTTTATCGCCTCAATGGCTTTTTCTTTTATAAAATCCGGAGTGTCAAAATCGGGTTCGCCGGCGGCGAAATTTACCACGTCTTTTCCTTCGGATTTTAATTTTTTTGCTTTGCTGGTTACCGCGAGAGTAGGAGAAGGCTTTATTTTGCTAATTCGTTCGGCAAAATTGTCCATCGAGAATAGGTTTTATAGAGAATCACTTTTCTTTTTAAATATCTTTCTCAGGCCTCCGAAGAACTTCTTGGATGGTTTTTGCGACGGCGGCGCCTTCTGTTCCGTAAAAACCTTGGGTTTAGGCTTCGGGGCTTCTTCTTTGGGGATTTCCCGTATTTCTTCCGCCGGAAGAGCCTTTTGCTTTTTAGGTTTCTCCTTTTTTTCTGCCCGCTCGGTAAGTTCCAGGATTACCAACTCGGCATTATCCCCCCTGCGGAAGGTCCAGGGCAGAATCCTGGTGTAGCCGCATTTGCGGCTGCTGAACCGGGGTGCAATATCCTTAAAAAGAAGGGTTACTAATTTTCGTTCGCTTAATACCTTGTATGCGTTCCGGCGCGCGGTGAGAGAATTATGCTTACCGAGGGTAATTAATTTTTCGATCAACGGCCGGGCTGCCCTGGCTTTGGTTTTGGTGGTGATTATCCTCTGGCTGACCAAGAGGCTCTTGGCAATACTGATAAGTGTACTCTTGCGCCAGGAGGTAAAACGGTTAAGCTGTAATCTTTGTTTAGCGTGTCTCATATTTCTTTAATTTCTTGGGGTCAACCTGCATCCCTAAGGCAAGACCCAGATTCTGCAATAATTCTTTAATCTCGGTTAAGGATTTCTTTCCGAAATTCTTAAACTCGAGCATCTCTTCCTCCGTCCTCTTGACCAGGTCGGCGATGGATTTGATATTGGCCTCCCGCAGGCAATTCGAACTGCGCACCGACAGCTCCAGCTCCGATACCGGCAGCCGCAGCTTTTCATAAAGCGCGGACTCACCGGGCGACAATTCCAGCTCTTCTTCTATCTCTTCTTCAGGCAACTGGCCGAAATTAACGAAGATATCCAGGTGCCTCTGCAATATATTCGATGCATAGAGCAGCGCGTCCTTAGGGCTTATTGAGCCGTTTGTCCATATTTCCAGGATTAACTTATCGTAATCCGTCCTTTGGCCGACACGGGTGTTTTCCACGTAAAAATTGACCCTGGATACGGGCGTAAACACGGAATCAATGGCTATTTCGCCGAGGGGCTGGTTTTCTTTTTTGTTCAATTCCGCGGGAAGATACCCCCGGCCGCGGCAAACCTCCATTTCCATGTTAAGCTTGACGTCTTTGGTCAGGGTAGCCAGGTATAAATCGGGGTTGATTATCTCGATTGTCTCATCAACCACAATATCCTTGGCCCTGATCTCTCCCTTGCCGTTCTTTTTTATATAAATCGTCTTGGGGATCTTGGAATGGGAATTAATAACCAACCTCTTGATATTCAGGATTATCTCGGGAATGTCTTCCAAGACGCCGCTGACCGAGGAAAACTCATGCTGCACCCCGTCAATCTTAATGGAAGTTACGGCACTGCCTTCAATAGAAGAAAGCAATATCCTCCTTAAAGAATTACCCAAGGTGACCCCATAGCCTCTCTCAAACGGTGCGGCGATAAATTTTCCGTAAGTGCTGGCGTATGTCGACTCGTCGCACTCCAGCCTTTTGGGTAATTGAAAATCTTTCCATTTGATACCCATCTATTCCTCCTCCTATAATCTTCACGTATAATTTTAAGGATTATACGTGATATCTTTGCACTAAAAATCCGGGCTATTTGGAATACAGCTCCACAATCAGCTGCTCTTGTATCTGGTGCGGTATGTCCTCTTTTTCGGGCAGCCTTAACACCTTCGCCTCCAGCTTCTGCGGATCAAACTGAAGCCAGGCGGGAACCTCCCTGCCCTTGGTCATCTCCAGATTTTCCCTTATCGCCTTTAGTGATTTTTCCTTCGTCCTTAACTGAATCATATCCGAAGAATCTATCAAATAAGAAGGAATATTCACGCGCTGGGAATTAACGTATATAAAGTTGTGCCTTACCAGCTGCCGGCCTTCAGAACGCGAGGCAGCCAGCCCTAAACGAAAGATAACATTGTCAATCCTTCTTTCCAAAAGCTGCAAAAGCACCTTTCCGGTAACGCCTTTTCTCTTTGAGGCGATGTTAAAATATTTCCGGAACTGCCTTTCTAAAATCCCGTACATTCTTTTAACCTTCTGTTTTTCCCGCAGCTGCATGCCGTAATTTGAAAGCTTCACCCTTAACTTGCCGTGCTGACCGGGGGCGTAAGCCCTTTTGGAAAACGCGCACTTTTCAGTTTCGCATTTAGTACCCTTTAAGAATAACTTTTCCCCTTCCCGGCGGCACAACCTGCAGACCGGACCTGTATATCTTGCCATCTCTTCCTCGCTATTTTAGACTCGTCTTTTCTTTTTCGGGCGGCAACCGTTATGCGGAATAGGAGTAACGTCTTTTATGAAAGTAACGTTTAAACCCGACGCCTGCAACGCCCTGATTGCCGATTCTCTCCCCGAACCCGGACCTTTCACATATACCTCTATCTCTTTTACCCCTAATTCCTTGGCTTTTTTCGCGGCATCGGTCGCGGCAATCTGCGCGGCGAACGGTGTAGATTTCTTCGAACCGCTGAAACCAACCAACCCCGGAGCGGACCAGACCAGGGCATTGCCCTGCCTGTCGGTAATCGTAATAATCGTATTATTAAAACTTGCCTGGATATGCGCCAGCGCCTGAGTTACATTTTTTACGACTTTTTTCTTTTTCGTTGTTCCGGCAGTAGCCATATACTATTTGCCTCCTTTAGCGGCAGGTTTCGGCGCGGCTGCGGCGGGCCTGCTCTCCGCTGCTTTTATGATGATAGAGCCGCCTTTTTTACGCGGGCCCTTGCGCGTGCGGGCATTGGTGCGCGTGCGCTGGCCTCTTACCGGCAGGCCCTTCCTGTGACGCAGGCCCCGCCAGGAACCGATATCGATCAACCGCTTTATATTTGCCGATAACTCCCTTCTTAAGTCGCCTTCCACCCTTAAACCCATCTTCTGGATAGTAGTAGTAAGGCGCGAAACTTCTTCTTCAGACAAATCCTTCGCCCGCTTATCGGGGCTAAGCTCTGCCTGAATGAGGATCTTGTTGGACAGCGTCCTGCCCACTCCGTAAAGATAGGTCAAGGCGATCTCTATCCTTTTTTCTTTCGGAATATCAACTCCTAATATGCGCGGCACTTTACTTCCTCCCCGTAAGCTTAATCAATCCTCCGACTTCCACGGTGTTCAAACTTCGACTCGTCTCAGGATTGATACTGAGCGGCCTCTATTTATCGCACCCTTAAAGGATGCGGTTTGGACGCCGCGAATGTACCGATTAGCCCTGGCGCTGCTTATGCTTAGGGTTAGGGCAAATTACCCTTAATACACCCTTCCTTTTAATGATCTTGCATCTGTCGCAAATTTTTCTCACCGAAGATTTTACTTTCATGGCAAATTATTTGGAACGATAAGTAATCCTTCCTCTGGTTAAATCATAAGGAGACAATTCCAGCTTGACCCTGTCACCGGGGAGAATCCGGATAAAATGCATGCGCATCTTTCCCGATACGTGCGCTAAGACCTTGTGGCCGTTATCCAACTGAACCCTGAACATCGCATTGGGAAGGGCTTCCATTACCACCCCTTCTGTCTCAATCAGTTCTTCTTTGGCCATACGCTAAAATTAATTCAGAGCTTCGTCGGGCAGGCGGCTTAAAACCAGTGCTTGCGCCCTGGTAATTGCCACCGTATGCTCAAAATGCGCCGACGGCAGCCTGTCTTTCGTTACCGCCGTCCAGCCGTTATCAAGGATGTCTACTTCCCAGGTCCCCATGTTTACCATCGGCTCAATGGCTAAAACCATCCCTGCCGCTAATCGCGGGCCCTGGCGGGGCTTGCCGAAATTGGGAATCTCCGGCTCCTCGTGCATCTTCAGCCCTATCCCGTGGCCGACAAATTGCCTGACCACGGAAAAGCCGTTTGCCTCCACGTATTCCTGGATGGCATGGGAGATATCCGATAAATAATTGTTTTCCCTGGCCTGCTCGATCCCCAGGTAGAGCGCCTTTCTGGTGACCTCGATCAGCCTCTGCCTGCCGGCGTCAACCTTGCCCACGGGAAAGGTCACTGCCGCGTCGGAAAAATACCCCCGGAAATTTACGCCCGCGTCCAGGCTGACGATATCGCCGTCTTTAACCAGGCGGCCGCCGGGTATGCCGTGCACGACCTCCTCGTTAAGCGAAATACAGACGTTAGCGGGAAACCCTTTATAATTCTTAAATGCCGCGACCGCGGATTCTCCGGATATCAAATCAGCCGCCATCGCGTCTATTTCCAACGTGGAAATCCCCGGCTTGACGCTCTCCTTAAGTTTCTGGATTACCTGCGATAAAATCCTTGCCGATTTCCCGATCATCCCGATTTCCTGTTCGGACTTTATGGGTATCATGCTCTGCCTGCCAGCTCGATGATCTTATTTAAAACAACCGGGGCATCATCGTCGGCGGAAATGCGCACGAGTTTCTTGCGCTGCTCATAATAATCAATCAAAGAAGCTACTTCCTTAAGGTAGACCACCAGCCGGTTTTTTATGGTTTCCTCACGGTCATCCACCCTCTGCTGCAGCGGCCGGCCGCACTTATCGCAAACCATATCCCGCTTAGGGGGCATATTTTTTATATGATAGTTTATGTTACAGGCGCTGCACACCCGCCTTCCGGAAAGCCTCTGGATGATTACCGCTTCCGAAGTATCCAGGTAGACGACATAGTCTATATCCATCCCCCTGCCCCGGAGTATCGTATCCAGGCTTTTAGCCTGAGCGAGATTACGCGGATAACCGTCAAGGATAAAGCCGTCCTGGGGGCCAAAGGAGTTTAGATGTTCGACCAGCATCCGGTTTACCAGCTCATCCGGCACCAGGTCGCCCCTCTCCATATACGCCCGCGCCGACTTGCCCAGCCCGGTATCTCTTTTTACATTATCCCGCAATAAATCTCCGGTTGAGATATGGGATACCTTAAGCCTTTCCGACAGGCTCTTGGCCTGTGTGCCTTTTCCCGCTCCCGGAGGACCCAATAATATCAGTCTCATCGCCTGCCCTTAATCGGGCCGGCCTTGATAAACCCTTCGTAATGGTGCATATACAGGTGCGACTCGATTTGTTTTATCGTATCCAGCATAACGCCTACGATGATCAGGATGCCTGTGCCTCCGAAAAACGAAGCCACCGCATAGGGGACTTTAAGCCAGGCCATAATAAAATCGGGAAAAATCGCGATAAAAGTAATAAATAAAGCTCCGGCTAAGGTAATCCTGTTCATTACGTAAGTAAGAAAATCCGCGGTATGAGCGCCCGGACGGATACCGGGAATAAATCCGCCGTATTTTTTCATATTGTCCGAAAGGTCCATCGGATTGAAAACAATCGCGGTATAAAAATAACAGAAAAATACAATCAGGGCGCCGTATATTACGGTATAAAGCAAATGCCCCCTGATTAATCCCTCAGCCAGCTTCTGAAAAGCGGGGTTGGGGATAAACGAGGCAATCGTCGCGGGAAACAAAATTATCGACTGGGCAAAAATTATCGCGATCACCCCCGCGGTATCAACCTTCAGGGGGATATAGGTACTCTGCCCGCCGTAGATTTTTCTTCCTACGATACGCCGCGCGTACTGCACGGGAATCTTTCTCTGCCCCTGGGTGATCATGACTACCGCGAAAACCACTGCGACAAGGAATGCCAGCATGACTAACAATATGAAAGGCTGAATCTGGTGCTGGGAAATAAGAATGCGCAGCTGGTTTAAGGCCGAGGGTATACGGGAGATAATGCCGGCGGTAATCACCAGGGATATCCCGTTTCCGATGCCGCGCTCCTGAATCTGCTCACCCAGCCACATAATGAATATAGTTCCGGTGGTCAGGGTCAAAACGGTGAGAATCCTGAAACCCCATCCGGGAAATAAAACAATGTGCAAACCCTCAAAGTGCGCGGGGTTCTCCAGCCACTTGGCAATGAAGAACGATTGGACCAGCGAAAGCCCAACCGTCCCGTAGCGGGTGTATTGGTTTATCTTCTCATAGCCCGCCTTGCCCTCTTTGGATAATTTTTCCAGCGCCGGCACAACCGCGGTTAGAAGCTGCAGGATAATCGAAGCGGAGATATAAGGCATTATCCCCAGGGCGAAAATAGTCAGCCTCTCCATTGCACCGCCGGAAAACATATTGATGATGCCCAAAAGCGCGCCTCCCTGGCTCTTGGCGACACGGCCAAAGAAATCAGCCAACGCCGTTCCGTCTATACCCGGAGTGGGCACGTAACAGCCGATGCGGTAAACCGCGATTAACGCCAGCGTAAAAATTAGCCGCTTTTTTAAATCGGGGATCTTGAAAGAATTGACCAGCGCCTTAAGCATCGATTACCTCTGCCTTGCCGCCTGCCTGCTCGATCAGCAGTTGCGCCTTTTTAGAAAAAGCGTGCGCCTTAACCGTTAATGCCCTGGACAGCTCTCCCTGCCCGAGGATCTTTGTCAAGGCGTTTTTATCGCGGATAATGCCGGCCTGCTCTAAAAGCTCGGGAGTTATGGAATCCTCTTCTATCCTGGCGAAATCTTTTAAATTTACCGCCTGGTATCTTTTTTTGAACTTTATATTAGAGAAACCCCTTTTGGGAATCCTGCGGATGAGGGGCGTCTGGCCGCCCTCAAAACCGGCATAAAAATCCCTGCCGGCGCGAGAGGTCTGGCCCTTGACTCCCCGGGTAGAGGTCTTACCGTGCCCGGAGCCCGAGCCTCTTCCCAAAAGCTTCTTTTTCTTATGGGCGCCAAACGGCGGCCTTAAATTCTCCAGCCCCGCGTAACGGGGCTGAACAGCCTGCTTCTTTTTCTGCGCCGCCTTGCTCTTAAGAACCGGCTGCTTCCTGGCCGGAACTTTGCCCTTGCTCTTTACTGTCTCTTTTTTCATCTTCGGTATATTTCATCCTGTTTAAACCGTCCAATGTCGCCTTAATCACGTTTATCGGATTGTTGGACCTCAGGCACTTGGTTAATATGTCCTTGATACCCACTGCTTCGCATACCGCCCTTACCGGCCCGGCGGCGATTACACCGGTCCCCTCGGAAGCCGGTTTAAGCAATACCCGGGCAGCGCCGAATTTGCCGATAATTTCATGGGGAACGCTGGTGCCGATAATGCGGACCTTAATCATATTTTCTTTTGCTTTCGCCAAACCCTTGCGGATGGCTTCGGCAACCTCGTTAGCCTTTCCCAAAGCACAGCCGATATTGCCTTTTGTATCGCCGATCACTACCAGCGCGCTGAAGGAAAGCTTTTTCCCGCCCTTGGTAACCTTGGTCACTCGGTTTATGCTGATAATCTTCTCAATAAGCGCTGCTTGCTGATTCAGACTTAAATTGACGTAGGGCTTCAAAACTCTAAACCTCCTTTTCTAGCACTCTCCGCAAATGCCTTTATTCTGCCATGATAATAATAAGCCCCCTTATCAAACGCTACCTTAAGGATTCCTTTTGCCTTTGCTTTCTCGGCGAAGAGTTCACCTAACAACTGGGCAGCCTTGATGTTGCCGGCGCGGGGGGTTTTTTCTTTCACCTCTTTGCTCTGAGTCGAGAAGGAAAATAATGTCTTGCGGCTGGTATCATCAACCAACTGGGCGTAGATATTCTTATGGCTGCGGTACACCGCCAGCCGCGGCCTCTGCGCGCTGCCTTTTAATTTTACCCTTACCCTCTGGTGCCTTTTTTTTCGCTGTAACGCCTGTAATCCTTGTCCTGGCATATTATCTTTAATCCTTATTTGGTAATTGCCTTGCCGATCTTCTTCTTTACGTATTCCCCGCTATAGCGTATGCCTTTGCCCTTATAGGGCTCAGGAGGGAATATACGCCGGATGCGGGCGGAAATCTCTCCCACTTTTTCTTTATCAATACCGCTGACTATGATCTGAGTCGGCTTAGGCGTCTGCATCTTGATCTCTTTGGGTATGGGGAAATTAACCGGATGGGAAAAACCTAATAGCATAACCAGGTTTTCGCCTTTTACTTCAGCGCGAAAACCGACACCCACGATTTCCAACTGCCGAGAATAGCCTTCGGTAACGCCTTTTACCATATTGGCAATTAAAACGCGCAGCAGCCCCTGTAGAGACTTATCAATCCTGTTTTTAGAGGGCCGGTTTACAAACACCTTCCCCTCCTTCAACTCGACAGTCAGGCGCCCCGGTATCTTCCGGCTCAACGCCCCTTTCGCGCCCTGCACCGAAACTACACCGTCTTTAATTTCCACCTGCACATCTTTGGGTATAACTACAGGATTTCTACCTATTCTCGACATAGCTATTCCGCCTTATTTACCAGACATAACATATTACTTCTCCGCCCAATCTTTGCTGCCTCGCCTCCTCACCCGTAAGAATACCCCGGGAAGTAGACATTACGGCAATGCCCCTGCCTCTTAACACGCGGGGTATCTGGTCATATCTTGTGTAAATCCTAAGACCCGGCCGGGAAACGCGCTTCAGGTTGATAATCATCGATTTACCGGCGATATATTTCAAATAAACCCGCAGGATGCCTTGTTTCTTATCTTCGATTGACTTAAAATTATCGATGTAATCATTGTTTTTCAGGATTTCCAAAACCGCTTTCGTCATCTTGGAGGCGGGCATATCCACATTTTCTTTTTTGGCCATGATGCCGTTGCGGATGATGGTCAAAAAATCTGCAATTGGGTCGCTCTTTGACATTTTTTGTTATGTGCTCCTTATTATTTTTCGCATCTCGGGACGGTAATTAAACCGTTACCAGCTTGCCTTCTTAACGCCGGGAATTAAACCCTTCCATGCGAATTCCCTGAAACAAATACGGCAGAGCTTAAATCTGCGCAGGAACCCTCCGGACCTGCCGCATATCGGGCAGCGGTTGTGCGCGCGTGTGGAAAACTTAGCGGTCCTTTTCCAGCGGTTTATCTGCGATGTCTTTGCCATTGATTATACCTCTTATAAGCCTTAGGCGTCCTGCCTGGTATGGAACGGCATGCCGAATAACGAGAGAAGTTCACGGCTCTGCTCTCTACCATTGCTGTTTTTTATCACCAGCGTTATATCCATACCCTGGACACGGGTAATCTTGTCGTAATCTATATCCGGAAAAATCGTCTGTTCGGTAATGCCTAAAGTAAAATTACCTTTTTCGTCAAACGACTTCGGCGAAATGCCCCGGAAGTCGCGGATACGGGGAAGCGCTACGCTGATCAGCCTGTCGAGAAACTCATACATTTTACTGCGCCGCAAGGTCACCTTGCATCCCACGGGATTGTTTTTCTTGGTCTTAAAATTGGAGATCGCCTTCTTTGCCCTTCTGATAATCGGTTTCTGCCCGGTAATCATGGACAGTTCCTCCATTGCCTTTTCAATAATCTTGATGTCCTGCTGGCCTTCGCCGATACCCATATTAATCACAATCTTATCCAGGCGCGGCACCTGTAATGTATTCTTAAAGCCGAACTTCTCCATCATCCGGAGGCTGATCTCTTTCTTGTATCTTTCTAAGAGACGGGGCACCATTTAGAGCACCTCTTTGCACTTTCTACAAATCCTGGTCTTTGAACCGTCCTTAAGGACGCTGATTCCCGGACGGACCGGGCGGTTGCAATGCTTGCAAAACAGCATTAAATTGGAAATGGCAATCGGCATTTCCAGCTGGACTACTCCGCCGGGCTGGTCGTCCCGCGTCTTACGCCTGTGCTTCTTGACCATATTAATGCCCGCGACAATGGCGCGGCCGACGGCAGGGAAAACCTTAAGCACCTTCCCCTTCTTACCCTTGTCTTTTCCCGTGATAACATAAACTGAATCGTCGCGTCTTATCTTGAACATTTCAAACTTACTCCCATCAGATAACCTCAGGGGCGAGGGAAATAATCTTGGCGAAATTCTTATCGCGTAATTCGCGCGCCACCGGACCGAATACGCGCGTCCCCCTCGGGTTCATCTGCGGATCGATAAAAACTATGGCGTTGCGGTCGAACCTCAATATTGACCCGTCGGGCCTGCGCACCGCTTTCTTGGTCCTGACAATGACCGCTTTGGCAACTTCGCCCTTTTTTATTACCGCGTTGGCCTGGGCCTCTTTTACGTTGACATTGATGATGTCTCCGATTTCGCCGATTTTCTTGTTCTTGCGGCCTAAGACGCCGATACAGGCAGCGCGTTTTACGCCTGTATTGTCCGCGATATCAAGTATTGTCCTTAACTGTATCATTTCTCGCTATTCTCCGCTTCCGGCGGCTGCGGCATTGCCTCTGCCTCGCCTTTCTTCAACACCTTCAAGAGCCTCCAGCGCTTGTCTTTGGAAAGCGGCCTGGTCTCCTGAATGAGCACCGTATCGCCGGACTTGGCAGTGTTGTGCTCGTCATGCGCCTTAAACTTATTTTTCTTTTTGACTACCTTACCGTAAGCCGGGTGCTTGGCAAGCCGGGTTACCTGCACTACGATAGTCTTGTCCATTTTGTCGCTTACCACTATACCGGTCCTGAGCTTTCTCTTTAATTTAGCCATTTATCCTGTCTTTCCTTCTTTAGCAGAAGCCTTGCTGAGTAAAGTCTGAACCCTGGCAATGTCCTTCCTGATCAATTTAAACATATGGGGTTTTTCCACATTGCCGCCGTAACGGTTAAGATTAAGCCTGAACAGTTCTTCTTTTAAGGATTTCTCCTTAGCGGCCAGCTCTTCCCTCGATAGATTGGATAGTTCCTTTATTTTCATCTTTCCCTAATCCTTATCCGGTTACTTGTGCACACGGCTGACAAATTTCGTCCTAACCGGCAATTTGTAAGCGGCCAGCCGGAAACAGCGGCGGGCCAATTCTTCCGCGATGCCCCCCAGCTCGAATAATATCCTGCCTCTTTTTATGACACAGACCCAGTGGTCAAGTTCGCCCTTGCCCTTGCCCATCCTGGTTTCCGCGGGCTTCTTGGTCACCGGCTTATCGGGAAAAACCCTGATCCAGAGTTTTCCGCCGTGACGTAACTGCCTGGCCAATAAAACGCGCACCGACTCTATCTGGGTATTTTTCAGCCACCCGTTACCCAGGGCCTTCAGGCCGTACTCGCCGAAACTTAAGGTTGAGCCCCGGCTGGCTATGCCTCTCCTTTTTCTGCGTTGGCTTTTGCGGAATTTTACCCTCTTCGGCATCATCACCATTGAATTAGCTCCCTGCTTCCTCTTGGCCCTGCCCTTTACCGGCAACAGCTGCCGGCTGCTTTGCGCTCGGCAGTTCGGGCAACACCTCGCCTTTATAAATCCATACCTTGACACCGATTAATCCGTAAGTAGTCAAGGCTTCGGCAAAACCGTATTGGATATCGGCGCGAAAAGTCGAAAGCGGAACCTTACCCTGCTTATAAGTCTCCCGGCGCGACATCTCAGCGCCCCCCAGCCTGCCGGCGCAGGAAACCTTTATTCCCTGAGCGCCCGCGCTTACTGCCTGAGAGATTGACCGTTTCATCGCGCGACGAAAAGCAACCCTTTTTTCCAGCTGTAATGCCACGTTTTCCGCCACCAGCTGCGCGTCGAGCGACGGCTCTTTTACCTCTTCTATATCTATACTCACTTCTCTTTTGACCATACTGTTGAGCTCTTCCCTGAGGCGCTCGATGTCGGCGCCGTGGCGGCCGATGATTATTCCCGGCCGGGCCGACGAGATCCTTATCCTCACCCTCTCCGCCAGCCGCTCAATTATTATATTGGCAATCGCGGCGTGCTTGAAATTGCCTTTGATGAATTTCCTGATTTTATAATCTTCTTCAATAAAGCGGGGGATATCTTTGTACTTGGCAAACCAAAGGCTGTTCCAGTTTTTTATAAAACCGATTCTTAAGATTAAAGGGCTACACTTTTGTCCCATATCCTGCCTCGCTTAGCCCCCGAGAAAAACAATTTCTCTGGTCTGACCCGTCAGAAATTGATACTGAGCGGCCATAATTCATTCCTGCTTTGAGCAGTGAAGTTTTCTTGCCGCGAATGTATAAAGTCATTACCGCTCTCCTTTAACTGTTAATATCCAGCTCAATAATAATATGTGAGGTCCTTTTGCGTATTTCGGTTGCCCTGCCGAATGCCGCCGCCCTGAATCTTTTCCATACCGGGCCGTTGTTGCATATCGCCCGCGATACATAGAGCTGTTCCCGAGGAAAGCCTTTTGTCTTGGCATTGGCAACCGCTGACCTTAAAATCTTGATTAAATATTCCTTCGGCCGTTTGTTAAGATGGAAGAGTATTGCCTCTGCTTCAGCGACCGCCTTGCCGGAAATAAGCGCGTTGACCTGCCTTACCTTTGCCGGCGATACCCTTAAAAATTTTCCTTCCGCTTTTGCGATCATGCCTTTAACCTTATGTCTTATCCGGTGCTTTCTTGGCCTTCACCCCGCCGTGCTTGCGGAATATCCGCGAGGGCGCAAATTCGCCCAGTTTATGCCCGACCATATTTTCCGTGACGAACACCGGTATATGCTTCCTTCCGTCGTGAACCGCAAAGGTAAAACCGACAAAGTCCGGCGTAACCATTGAACGCCTGGACCAGGTCTTTATCGGCTGGCGCTGGCCGCTGCGGCGCGCCCGGTCAATCTTTTTCAGCAACTTCTCGTCGACAAACGGACCTTTTTTTAACGAACGTGGCATAACAACTCCTTAAAACGCTTACCTTCTGCGCTTGACTATGAATTTATCCGAATACCGCTTTTTATTCCTGGTCTTGTACCCTTTTGTCGGCTGGCCCCAGATGGAGACCGGGTGAGGGTTGCCCTGCCCGGCCTTTCCTTCTCCTCCGCCGTGAGGATGGTCAACCGGATTCATCGCAGAACCCCTTACCGTAGGCCGCACGCCCAGCCAGCGGACCTTGCCCGCCTTGCCGAAAGTATGCGCCTCGTGCTCGATATTGCCTACCTGGCCAACCGTTGCCAGACAATCCAAATCCACCAGCCTGATTTCACCGGAAGGCATCTTTAGATGAGCGTATTTACCCTCTTTAGCGGTAATCTGGGCATAAGCACCGGCGCTGCGCACCGCCTGGCCGCCTTTTCCTTTTACCATTTCGACGTTATGTATAAATGTGCCTTGAGGGATATGGCGCAGCGGCAGGCAATTGCCTGTTTTTACCTCAATACTCTCCCGGGAGGAAACGATTTCATCTCCCGGTTTAATCCCTAAGGGCGATAAAATATATCTCTTTTCCTTATCGGCATATTCCACCAATGCCAGCCTGGCTGTGCGGTTCGGGTCATACTCCACGGCAATTACCTTGGCGTTGACGTTAAATTTATCCCGCCGGGTATCGATGATGCGGTACATCCGTTTATGCCCGCCTCCGCGGTGCCGCACCGTAATCCGGCCGTGGACATTCCTGCCGCCGCTGCTTTTAAGCGGTGCAAGCAGTGACTTTTCCGGCCGGTGTTTGGTAATATCCGAATTGTCCACATTTATCATCCACCTTCTTCCGCTGGATGTAGGTTTAAATTTTTTTATTCCCATAATATTACCCCAAGAGAAGTTTCGCTTAAGCGCTCTCTATCTTTTGCCCCGGCAGAAGAGTGACCACTGCCTTTTTATAATCAGGGGTCTTGCCTAATTGATACCTCACCTTTCTTAATTTACCCGGATAAACCTGGGTATTCACCGTCTTAACCTTTACCTTGTAAATCTCCTCCACTGCCCGCTTAATCTCTATCTTATTGCTGGCTTTATCAACCAAGAACAGGTATTTGCCTATCGGCTCATTTATATTTGTCGCCTTTTCCGTGCGGATTAAGGACTTGATTATATCGTAAGAAAATTTCATTTTTTATCCTCTGGCTTAACCTTAAACCTGGCGACCAGCTGCTTTAACCCCTCTTTAGTAATAATCAGCTTTCTCGCCTTTATGACCTGATAGGCGTTGGCGTCCTTCGCCAGGCCGATTTCCAAAAACGCGATGTTGCCGGATGCCAGCCTTAATGACTTCTCCAGTTTATCCGAGAGCAAAAGCACGGACTTGTTTAAATCGCCGGCTTTAGGCTTAAGATTGGAAAGGATCTTAACCACCTCTTTTGTCTTTGCCTGACCGATATTTATTTCGTTGAGCAGGATAATATTGTTTCCCTTCAGCTGGGCGTTGAGGCTGGACTTTAACGCCGATAGCTTAATCTTCTGGTTCAGGTTATAAGAAAAATCACGCGGGTGCGGCCCAAAGACAATCCCGCCGCCCCTCCATAACGGTGAACGTATCGAACCGACGCGCGCCCGGCCGGTCCCTTTCTGCCTCCACGGCTTTCGTCCTCCGCCGGAAACCTCTCCCCGCGTCTTGGTTGACGCCAGCCCGCCTCTCTGGCAGGCGCGGTAGTTTAAAACCGCCTGGTATAAAACGCCCTGGTTAATCTTTCCGTCAAACACCGCGGGGTCAAGATTAAGCTTCTCTATTTCTTTGCCTTCTATGTTATATATAGGTAAGGTTAAACTTTCCATATAATCTGCTTATTTTTTCTTCTTTGCCTTACGGATTACCAAATAACCGTTCTTGCATCCGGGCACGCTGCCTTTTAATAACATCAAATTTTCTTCCGGGATGATGTTTACTACTTTTAAATTCTGGGTAGTCACAGTGGCATCACCCATGTGGCCGGGCATATGATGGCCTCTCCAGACTCTGCTCGGCCAGGCGCTTGAGCCGATGGAGCCGACACGCCGGTGAGACATCGAGCCGTGCGTCTGAGGGCCGCCGTGCCAACCCCAGCGCTTCATCCCTCCGGCAAACCCTTTACCGATAGAAATGCCGGTAACGTCGACATAATCCCCGGCCTTAAACATATCTACTTTCAGTTCCTCGCCTAATTTATATTCTCGGCCGGGATCCCTGACTACTTCCTTGATGAACCGTCGCGGGCTAATCCCTTTTTTCTTAAACAGGCCTGACTCGGGTTTCTTTAGCTTGGACTCCTTAACCTCGTCAAAAGCCAGCTGCACGGACTTATCCCGTATATTTAACACCGGGCACGGCCCGGCCTCGACTGCCGTAACCTGAACCTGACGGCCTTCCTGGTCAAAAACCTGGGTCATCCCTATCTTCTTTCCTAATATTCCCGCCATCTTCCTTCAACCTGTTTAGCGTAAGCCTTAACCCAGCACAAAGCGCTTAGGGTTAAGGTAAACCGGTTACCTTATCTCCACGTCTACCCCGGCCGGTAAATTCAGTTTTCTTAAGGCGTCTATCGTTTTCGAGGTCGGCTCCATAATCTGCAGCAGCCTTTTATGCGTTGAGAATTCGAACTGCTCGCGCGATTTCTTATCGACTACCGGCGAACGTAAAACCGTATAGATCTCCCTCTTTGTGGGAAGGGGGATGGGGCCCGACAGCTTTGCACCCGTCCTCTTTACCGTCTCAACGATCTCTGTTACTGCCTGATCCAACAAACGATGGTCGTACGCCTTCAGTTTAATACGAATAGTCTGCATTTGTTTTAGTCAACTTACCTTAAGCGATAATCTCCGCCACTACTCCCGCTCCCACTGTATGCCCGCCTTCGCGGATAGCGAAACGCGATTCCTTTTCCATAGCAATAGGAACAATCAGCTCTATCTCCAGCATAACGTTGTCCCCGGGCATAACCATCTCTACACCTTCCGGCATCTTGGCGGTTCCCGTAACATCGGTGGTGCGGAAATAGAACTGGGGCCGGTAACCCGCAAAGAAAGGAGTATGCCTTCCTCCTTCTTCTTTGGTCAAAACGTAGACCTGGGCCTTGAATTTAGTATGGGGAGTGATTGAGCCGGTTTTAGCCAATACCATGCCGCGCTCTAAATCATCTTTCTCCACTCCTCTTAAGAGCAAGCCCACGTTGTCTCCTGCCTGGCCCTCATCAAGTATCTTGCGGAACATTTCTATGCCGGTAACTACCGTCTTTCTGGTCTCCGGCCTTAAACCTACCATTTCCACTTCTTCGTTAAGCTTGACCTTGCCTCTTTCCACTCTACCAGTGCCTACCGTACCCCTGCCTTCAATGGTAAAAACATCTTCCACTGCCATAAGGAACGGCTTTTCCATGTCTCTTTTAGGCAAAGGTATAAACTCATCTACTGCCTTCATTAACTCTAATATTGCCTGGCAGTCCGGGTTATTCAAATCGCCGCCGGAATTCATCGCGTTTAAAGCACTCCCCTTGATTATCGGCGTTTTGTCTCCGGGGAAGTTGTATTTAGTCAGCAATTCCCTGACTTCCATTTCTACCAGATCAATCAGCTCTTTGTCCTGGACCATATCGGTCTTATTCAAAAACACGACAATCTCCGGAACGTTAACCTGGCGCGCCAGGAGTATATGCTCTCTGGTTTGAGGCATCGGGCCGTCAGCCGCGGAGACTACCAATATCGCCCCGTCCATCTGGGCAGCACCGGTAATCATGTTCTTGATATAATCGGCGTGGCCGGGACAGTCAATGTGCGCGTAGTGGCGCGTGTCGGTCTGATATTCTACGTGGGAGATATTAATCGTAACGCCTCTCTCCTTTTCTTCCGGTGCGTTGTCGATAGAATCGTAAGTCCTCACCTCGGAATAACCCTTCTTACTTAAGGTCATAGTGATTGCGGCAGTCAGGGTGGTCTTACCGTGGTCTACGTGCCCGATAGTTCCGATATTGACGTGTGGCTTAGTCCTCACAAATTTATCTTTAGCCATTCTGTCACCTCCTAATGTGGCTAAATAGCCGTAGGCTATTATAAGAGCCTACGGCTCTTTAGCTATTGCCTTAAACCCTCCTCCTTAAATTTACCGAAGTTTGCCCTACAACAAGTTTCTCCGATATATGCAAAGGCACCTCTTGATAATAAGAGGGCTCCATTATAGAAGAAGCGCGCCCCTGCGTTAACGAACGAAGCGCAGTGGCATAATTAAAAATTTCCGCCAGCGGGACATAAGCCCTGATGATGCGGATATTCGCCTTGCTTACCAGGGAAACGATTTTGGCGCGCCGACTGTTTAAATCACCGATTACAAAACTCATATATTCTTCGGGAACGGTAATCTCCATGTCCATTATCGGCTCGAGAAGTATCGAACCGCCCTTCCTTAAGCCTTCGCTGAAGGCAAGCGAGCCGGCCATCTTGAAAGCGAGTTCCGAAGAATCTACTTCATGGAACGAACCATCCACCAAACGCACCGCCACATCAATCACCGGATAGCCTGCCAGCACCCCGTTCTTGGCAGCGCCCAATATGCCCTGTTTTACCGAGGGGATAAATTCGCGCGGGATAGCACCGCTTTTAATCCTGTCGTCAAAGGTAATCCCCATGCCGGGTAATTCCTGAGGCTCCATCTCCAGAACCACATGGCCGTATTGCCCCCTGCCGCCGGTCTGCGATATGAATTTTCCTGTAGACGCGACCTTTCTGGTAATTGTTTCGCGGTAGGCAACCTGGGGCTGGCCGATAGTTGCCGCTACGTTAAATTCTCTTAATATCCTGTCGATAGCCACGTCCAGATGCAGCTGGCCCATGCCGGAAATTATCGTCTGGCCGGTTTCCGAGTTGTAAGTGACCCGGAAAGTAGGGTCCTCATCCTCAAGCTTTCTTAAGGACATCCCCAGCTTCTCCTGGTCAATTTTAGTCTTGGGCTCTATGGCCTGGGAGATCACCGGCTCAGGGAAATGCATCGGTTCAATAATTATCGGATCGGATTCCCGGCAAAGCGTGTCACCGGTCTGGGTATCCTTTAATCCCACTACCGCCCCGATATCGCCGCTGGCAAAGCTCTCGATGGCCTCCTGGTGGTTAGCGTGCATAATTAACAGCTTGGAAACTTTTTCTTTGGCTCTTTTACTGGCGTTGTAAACATACGAGCCGGAATTAACTTCTCCCGAATAGACCCTTATGTAATGCAGTTTTCCCACGTAAGGGTCGGTGGCGACCTTAAAACACAGCGCGCAAAAACCGGCGTCATCAGAAGCCACCCTCTCTTCGTATTCGCCGGATTTAGGCTCGATACCTTTGATCGGCGGCACCTCGGAAGGAGAAGGAAGATACATTACGATCGCGTCTAAAAGAAGCTGTATGCCTTTGTTCCTCAGGGAACTGCCACAAAGGACCGGCACAAAACGGTTCTTAATCGTCTGCCGGTGGATTGCCTCTCTTATCTCTCCGGCCTCTATCGCTTTCGCATGCACGAATTTATCCATCAATAAATCATCTACTTCCGCCAGCCTCTCCAGAAGCACTTCGCGGTAGTGCCTGACCTTGGCGGTCAGCTCTTCCGGCACCTCTGAATAATCGAATTCCTTGCCTAAATCGTCCTTATAGACGATCGCCTTATTCTCAATCAAATCTATTATGCCTCTAAAATTTTCCTCTTCGCCCAAAGGCAGCTGGACGGCAGCGGCATTAGCCGCTAACCTGCTGTGCATCTGGTCAATCGCCTCAAAAAAATTGCTGCCTACCCTGTCCATCTTGTTTATAAAAGCGATGCGCGGGACCGCATACTTGTCTGCCTGGCGCCATACGGTTTCCGACTGCGGCTCAACACCCCCTACGCCGCAGAAAACCACCACCGCCCCGTCCAATACCTTGAGTGCCCTTTCCACCTCGACGGTAAAATCCACGTGGCCGGGAGTATCGATTATATTTATGCGGCAGTCCTTCCATATACAGGTAGTGCAGGCAGCGGTAATCGTAATGCCCCTCTCCTGCTCCTGGATCATCCAGTCCATCGTCGCTGTTCCCTCGTCCACCTCGCCGATTTTGTAAGTCTTGCCGGTGAAATAAAGGACCCGCTCGGTGCTCGTGGTCTTACCGGCATCGATATGGGCGATTATTCCGATATTCCTTATTTTTTCTAACGGGACCTGTCTTTTCATGCCTTTATGCTACCATCTAAAGTGGGCAAACGCCTTGTTCGCTTCCGCCATCTTATGCGTATCGTCCCTCTTTTTAATCGCGGAGCCTTCGCCTTTATAAGCCGCGATTAGTTCCTCGGCCAGCTTCTCCTCCATCGGCCTGCCTTTTTTCGCGGCGGCAAAGTCCCTTATCCAGCGCAATGCGATGGACATGCCGCGGTCCTGTTTGACCTCAATAGGGATCTGGTAAGTCGCGCCTCCCACCCTGCGAGGCTTGACTTCCAGCCTTGGCCGGGCATTTTCGATTGCTTTATGAAACACCTTCAACACATCCGCCTCGTTAAGCTTTTCCCTTACGACATCAAGCGCGCCGTAAACGATTTTCTCGGCAACCGCCTTCTTGCCCTTAAGCATAACCATGTTGATGAATTTCGCCACGGTTTTGCTTTTAAACTTGGGGTCTGCTGCTAATTCCCTGCTGGGAGCTTTTCTTCTTCTCATCGTTCCTTATCCTGTAGAGGCCGGCTTTTATTTCGGCCTTTTCGCTCCGTATTTAGAGCGCGATTTCCTTCTTTGATTAACTCCGCCGGTATCGAGCGTTCCCCTGATGATATGATAGCGCACCCCGGGCAAATCCTTAACCCGGCCTCCGCGCACTAAAACAATAGAATGCTCCTGCAGGTTATGCCCTTCCCCGGGGATATAAGAGACGACTTCTATTCCCGTAGTAAGCCTGACCCTGGCAATCTTGCGCAGCGCGGAGTTGGGTTTTTTCGGCGTCATTGTCCTGACCTGAAGACAGACCCCTCTTCTCTGGGGGCAGCCTTTTAAAGCCGGTGACTTACTTTTTTTCTTTTTGGATATCCTACCTATCCTGATTAATTGGGAAATTGTCGGCATAGATAATAAACCTTACTCCTTTATTGTTGCCTCTTCCAGTTCCTTTTCTTCCTTTGCCTTTGCCTTTTCTTCCTTGGTATCGGCTGCGATTTTTACGGGTGTAACATCCCTGTATGTCTTAAAACCGGTCCCCGCGGGGATTAAGTGCCCGACAATAACGTTTTCTTTCAAACCGAACAATTCGTCGCATTTCCCCGCTGCCGCGGCATCGGTTAAGACGCGTGTGGTCTCCTGAAAACTGGCCGCGGAAATAAAACTGTTCGTGCTTAAAGACGCCTTGGTAATCCCCAAAAGCTGAGGTGTCGCCGACGCGGGCTTGCCGTCTTTTTTAATCACCCGACTGTTTTCTTTCTGGAATGTCCATTTATCCACCTGCTGGCCGATTAAGAACTCGGTATCTCCCGAATCCTCTATGCGCACTTTCTTAAGCATCTGCCGGATAATCACCTCAATATGCTTATCGTTTATGTGCACTCCCTGAAGCCGGTAGACCTCCTGAACCTCGTTTACCAGGTATTCCTGCAATACCTTATCCCCGCAAACCCTTAAGATATCCTGAAGCACCACCGGACCGTCGGTCAGCTGCTGGCCGGCATCCACCCGGTCGCCTTTATACACATTGGGATGTTTGCCGTGGGGTATAATGTATTCCCCGAGCATGCCGGTGGAGGACCTTACCATGATTACCCGCTGGCCTTTCTTGCTCTCGCCGAATTCGACAAACCCGTCGATTTCGCTGATAATTGCCGGGTCTTTAGGCCGCCTGGCCTCAAACAATTCGGCTACCCGCGGCAGGCCTCCGGTAATATCCCTGGTCTTTACGATAACCCGGGGAATCTTGGCCAGCAAATCTCCCGCCGAGATCCTCTGGCTGTCTTTCACCAGTATGTGCGCGCCTATCGGCAAGGGGTAAATACCTAAAACCTCTTTCTTCTCGTCCAATATGACGATCTGGGGATAATGCTCCGGCTTATGCTCAACTACCACGTGCTCGGTAAGCTTGGTAACCGGATTGAGCTCTTCTTTAACCGTTACCTCATCCCGCAAGTCTTCGTATTTTACCTGGCCCTCGACTTCCGTAAGAATCGGCAGGGTGTAAGGGTCCCAACGGATAAAGGCAATCCCCTTGGCTACTTCCTCGCCGTCAGCTGCGTTGATAAAAGAACCATGCACCACCGGATAACGCTCCAGCTCTCTGCCCTGCTTATCGTTAACGCTGATTGAACCGTTGCGGTTAAGGACGACGAACTCCTTATTCTTAGGTACGACCCTTAAGTTATGATATCTTAAAATTCCTTTGTTTTTTGCTTTGAGGGAAGACTGCTCAACGATTCTCGAGGCGGTTCCTCCGATATGGAAGGTGCGCATGGTCAGCTGGGTCCCCGGTTCGCCGATACTCTGCGCGGCCACGATCCCCACTGCCTCGCCTATCTCTACCAGCCGCCCGGTAGCCAGGTTTCTTCCGTAGCAGCGGATACAGACACCTCTCTCCGACTCGCAGGTCAAAACACTGCGGATCCTGATTTTTTCGATTCCCAGCTGCTCGATCATCTCCGCTTTTTCTTCGCTGATTTCCGACCCCTGCGCGACGATTACATCATCGGTGATGATGTCCACGATATTATCCAGCGCTACCCTGCCGATAATCCGGTCCTTGAGGCTGACCACTACCTCGTCACCTTCGATAATCGCTGCCACGGTAATGCCGTTTAAGGTTCCGCAGTCTTCTGCGGTAATGATAACCTCCTGGGCGACGTCGGCAAGCCGGCGCGTAAGGTATCCGGCGTCGGCGGTTTTAAGCGCCGTATCCGCCAGGCCCTTGCGTGCGCCGTGAGTGGAGATAAAGTATTCCAGCACGGTGAGGCCTTCACGGAAATTCGCGGTAATCGGGTTCTCGATAATCTCGCCCGAAGGCTTAGCCATCAAGCCGCGCATTCCGGCAAGCTGCCGGATCTGCAAACGGGAACCCCGGGCACCCGAATCCGCCATCATGAATATCGAGTTAAACGGGTCCATCCCCTTAAAAAGCAGGTCGGAAACCTTATCGGTAGTATGGGTCCAGATATCGATAACCTTGTTGTATCTTTCCTTTTCGGTGATGATGCCGCGGCGGTATTGCTCTTCAACCTTAAACACCTCCGCCTCGGCGTCTTTAAGCACGTCCTGTTTCTCTTTGGGGACTTTTAAATCATCCACGGCAATGGAGATGCCGCCTAGGGTGGCCATTTCAAAACCGATCTTCTTTAAATCGTCAAGGAGCTGGATGGTCCGTTGATGGCCGAAACGCTTGTAACATTCGGTAACAATATCGTCCACCGTTTTTTTCTTCAGCTCCTTATTGACAAAACCGAAATCCGCCGGCAAAACCTGATTAAAAATAACTTTTCCGGTGGTGGTGCCAATAAGCTGCTTTTCGTTAATCAGTTTCTTTTCGTCCAAATCGAAAACCAGGCCTACCCTTAATTTAATTTTCGCGTGCAGGTCAATCACCTTATCGTTGTAGGCGATAATAACTTCGTCCGCAGAAGAAAATGACTTGCCCTCTCCGTTAGCCCCGGATTTTTCCTTGGTTAAATAAGAACAGCCAAGAATAATATCCTGCGTGGGGGTGATAACCGGCCTGCCGTCGGCGGGCGAAAATATGTTATTGATCGAGAGCATAATTATCTTGCATTCCATCTGCGCCTCCAAAGACAGAGGAACGTGCACCGCCATCTGGTCTCCGTCAAAATCGGCGTTAAAGGCGGTGCAGACTAAGGGATGGATCTTTATGGATTTACCTTCGATCAATACGGGCTGGAATGCCTGAATGCTTAAACGGTGCAATGTAGGTGCCCGGTTAAGCATCACCGGGTGGTCCTTGATTACCTCATCCAGTATATCCCAGACTTCAATCCGGGCGCGCTCCACCATCCGGCGCGCTCCTTTTATGGTATGGACAAAGCCTTTTTCCCGCAGTTTTTTGATAATAAAAGGTTCGAATAATTCCAAGGCCATCTGCTTAGGTAAGCCGCACTCGTGCAGTTTAAGCTCCGGGCCGACTACGATAACCGACCTTCCGGAGTAATCGACACGCTTACCCAAAAGGTTCTGGCGGAAACGGCCCTGTTTCCCTTTAAGCATATCGGAGAGAGATTTCAAGGGACGGTTATTAGCGCCCATAACCGGGCGGCCGTGCCTGCCGTTATCCAGTAAGGCGTCTACCGCCTCCTGGAGCATCCGTTTTTCGTTGCGGATAATTATCTCGGGAGCGCTTAATTCCATAAGTTTTTTCAACCGGTTATTCCGGTTAATCACCCTGCGGTATAAGTCGTTAAGGTCGGAAGTCGCGAACCTTCCCCCGTCTAAAGGAACGAGGGGCCTTAAATCCGGCGGGATAACCGGAAGAATTTCCATAATCATCCATTCCGGCCGGTTGCCGGATTTCTTAAAGTCATCGACGATTCTTAGCGTCTTCAGAGTCTTGCGGCTGCTTAAGGCCTCTTTGGACTTATCGAGGTCTTTACGCAGCTTACGGCAAAGAACATCCAGGTCAATCTCTTTTAATAAATCCCTGATCGCTGCCGCACCGGTAGAGGCCTTGAAATTCTGGCTGTATTTCTCCTGCGTCTGGCGGTATTCCTCTTCGCTTAAGAGTTGCTTCTTCTTAAACGGGGAAGTGCCGGGCTCGATTACCACGTATTCCTCGTAATAAATTACCTTCTCTAAATCTCTTAAACCCATGTTCAAGAGTGCTGAGATGCGCGAAGGCACGGTCTTAAAAAACCAGATATGGGTAACCGCAGTAGCCAGTTCAATATGCCCCATGCGCGAACGCCGCACCGCAGAACGGTCGATGGTCACTCCGCAACGGTCGCAGGTAATGCCCTTAAACTTTACACCTTTATATTTGCCGCAGTTACATTCCCAGTCGCAGACCGGGCCGAAAATCTTCTCGCAGAACAAACCGTCTTTTTCCGGCTTAAGCGTGCGGTAATTTATGGTCTCCGCCTTTTTTACTTCGCCTTTTGACCAGGACCTGATTACCTGGGGCGAAGCGATCTTGATAGTAATACAATCAAAAGGGGCTAATTCTTCGCTCATTTATTTTATTTTCTCCGTCTTTACGTCCAGGACCAAGCCCTGCAATTCCTTAATCAATACGTTAAACGACTCCGGTGTCCCGGGATTAAATCTCTGTTCGCCCTTGACGATTACTTCGTATATCCGCGTGCGGCCGGCAACGTCGTCGCTCTTTACGGTAAGTATCTCCTGCAGGGTAAAGGCGGCACCATAGGCCTCTAATGCCCAGACTTCCATTTCTCCGAACCTCTGCCCTCCGAACTGCGCCTTACCCCCCAGCGGCTGCTGGGTAATCAAGGAATAGGGGCCGATAGAACGGGCGTGAATCTTCTCATCTACCAGATGGATTAACTTCATGATGTAAATGTAACCTACGGTTACGGTCTGGTCAAAGGATTCCCCGTTATAACCGTCGCGCAGCTTAATCTTTCCGTTTTCGGGCAAACCCGCTTTCTGCAGCATCTCCTTGATCTCATCTTCCCGGGCGCCGTCAAATACCGGGCTGGACACATGTATTCCCAATACCTTTGCCGCCCATCCCAGATGGGTCTCCAGTATCTGGCCGACGTTCATACGGGAAGGTACACCCAACGGGTTAAGCACTATTTCAATGGGTGTGCCGTCCGGCAAAAACGGCAGATCTTCTTCGGGCAATATCCTGGCTACGACACCCTTATTACCGTGGCGGCCCGCGAGCTTATCTCCTTCCATCAGCCGGCGCTTGGTAGCCACGTAAACCACCACCCTCTTTAACACGCCCGGCGGCAGCTCGTCTCCCCGCCTGATCCTTTCGATTTCCTGGTCCTGCTCGGCCAATAAATCCTTTATCTGCAAATCGAAGGAAGCGGCTAAGCTCTTCGCCTCGCTGTCTTCGCTGAAATCTACTTGCTCCACGTTCTTTTTATCGACGCCCAGGGCCTGCGCTAAACGCTGTATCTTTTCCTCCTGAATAAATTCTATTTCCTGACGGTAGTATTCCTTGATCTGCCGGATCTTGCCTAATTCCAGGGTTCCCTCTTCTTTGGATTTCCTGCCGCGGTCCTTGCGGGAAAACACGTGCACGTCTACGATTACTCCTTCCACACCGGGAGGAACGGTTAAAGAGGTATCCCGCACATCCCCTGCCTTCTCGCCGAATATCGCCCGGAGCAGCCTTTCTTCCGGAGAAAGCTCTGATTCAGTCTTGGGTGTCACCTTGCCGACGAGAATATCCCCGGGAACTACCTCTGCGCCGAGGCGGATAACCCCCGCTTCGTCCAGGTTAGCAAGCACCTCTTCGTTCACATTGGGGATATCGCGGGTAATCTCCTCGTTGCCCAAACGGGTCTCGGTGGCCTCTGCCTGGAATTCCTCTACATGTATAGAGGTAAAGGCGTCCTCCCGGACTAATTTATCGTTAATCAAAATAGCGTCCTCAAAGTTGTAACCCCTCCAGGGCATAAAGGCAACCAGCAGATTCTTGCCCAGGGCAAGCTCTCCGTTCTTTGTAGCCATACCGTCGGCAATAATCTCGCCCTTTTCCACATGCTGACCCGGCTTAACGATCGGCCTTTGGTTAAAACAAGTATCGGCATTGGTGCGCTGAAACTTCAATAACTCGTACGTCTTCTTGCCGATGGTTATAGAACAGGAATCAACCGCGTTTACCTTACCGGATTCTTCGGCGACTACGGTTATCCCGGAGTCGCGGGCAACCTTTTCTTCCATGTTGGTGCCGATTAAAGGAGCCTCGGAAATCATCAACGGCACAGCCTGCCTCTGCATGTTTGAGCCCATCAGTGCTCTGTTGGCGTCGTCATGCTCTAAGAAAGGAATCAGCGCAGCGGCTACGGAAACCAGCTGCTTGGGTGAAACATCCATGTATTCCACTTTATGGGGAGGCATCTTGGGGAAATCCCCTTTATAACGGCAGGAAATTTCTTTTTCCAGAAAACGGCCCTGTTCGTCCAAAGGCACATTTGCCTGAGCAATTATTTTATCTTCTTCGATATCGGCGGTGAGATACTCAACCTTGCGGGTCACCCTGCCGTCTTCAGCTTTCCGGTAGGGAGTTTCCAAAAGCCCCAAAGGATTTACGCGGGCATAGGTGCTCAAGGAAGAGATTAACCCGATATTCGGGCCTTCGGGTGTCTCTACCGGGCAAACCCTGCCGTAGTGCGAAGGATGGATATCCCTGACCTCGAAACCCGCCCTTTCCCGGGAAAGCCCGCCGGGGCCTAAGGCGCTTAACCTTCTCTTGTGGGTCATTTCCGCCAGGGGGTTTACCTGGTCCATGAATTGAGACAATTGGCTGCGGGCAAAGAAATCTTTTATCTGGCTGGATAAAAGTTTGGAATTTACCAAGTGATGGATACTTAAGTTGTCGAAATTAGCCAGCACGGAAAGCCTCTCCCGCATCGAACGCTCTACCCGGCTTAAGCCTATGCGCACCTGGTTCTGCACCAGCTCTGCCACGGTCTTGATGCGGCGGTTGCCCAGATGGTCAATGTCGTCAATCTTACCCTCTCCGGTTTTCAACTTTATCAGGTACTCGATAACCCTAATCACGGTTTGGGCATCAAGAACCCTCTTATCCAGAGAAACATCCATGCCTAATTTCCGGTTGAGGATGAACCTGCCGGCCCGCTCCAGGTCGTATCTGCGGGGATCAAAGAATAATCTGTAAAATAAAGACTCCGCTGATTCGTAAGTCACGGGTTCCGAAGGCCGCATCTTACGGTAAAAGTCCAAGAGTGCTTCTTCTTTATTCTTGGTGTAATCTTTTTTTAACGTATTTGATATCTCAGGGTGCTCATTTCCGAAGGCGGCGAGGATTTCTTCATCTGTAGAGTAGCCGATGATTCGTAAGATTTGAGTAGCGGGGAAATTCTTTCTCCTGTCAACGTAAACAATAATGGTTTCGGTAATATCGTATTTAAACTCCAGCCATGCCCCCCGGTAGGGGATTATACGGCCGTAATATATGTTTTTGCCGGTAGGATGGGATTCCTGCTCAAAAGAAACGCCGGGTGAACGCTGCAGCTGGCTGACTACTACGCGCTCGTCGCCGTTGATAATAAAGCTCCCGGTGCCCGTCATCAACGGTAGCTCGCCAAGATAGGCGTCCTGTTCCTTGGTTTCCTTAGGGGTAATCAGCCTGAATTTTACTTTCAGAGGAACCGCATAGGTCAGGGACCTCTTCTTGCATTCTAATAAATTATACTTGGGCTTGCCTAAGGCATAGTTGATAAATTCAATCCTTAACTGCCTGTCCGCGGTCTCCACCGGAAAAATTTCCATAAATACTTCCTGCAGGCCGTAATTGCTCCTGCCTTTTGCGGGGATATCCATCTGCAGGAATAAATTGTAAGCATCAATCTGTATCTGGAGCAGATTGGGCAATTCGTATACTTCCTTAATTTTTCCGAAATTTCTTCTTTTCATTTAAATGAGCGCACAACTTATGGAACGATAGTGAACATAAGTTGTTTGCGCGAATTAACCCACGCACCAATTATTTGTTATATAAACCAATACCGATTGGTGCGGGGGATAGGTTAATTTCCTATTTCAATTCCACTTTTCCGCCGGCGGCCTCGATCTTCTTCTTCATCTCTTCTGCTTCTTCCTTGGTTACTCCCTCTTTGATCGGCTTGGGCGCGGAGTCTACCAAATCCTTGGCTTCCTTTAAACCCAGGCTAGTCATTGCCCGGACTTCTTTGATTACCGCTATTTTGTTGGCGCCGGTATTGGTCAGGACAACCGTGAAGGTGCTTTTTTCTTCTTCTGCCGCAGCTGCGGGTGCACCGGATGCCGCTGCCATTGCCGGCATTGCCGCCTGGACGCCGAACTTATCTTCCAGGGCCTTGACCAGCTCAGACAGCTCCAACACCGTCATTTCTTCGATTGATTTGATTAGTGTATCAATTCTTTTCTCAGCCATCACTTCCTCCTAAATGAGCCCACAGCTTACGGAACGTAAGTGAACGTAAGTTGTCTGGGCGAATTTACCCCCGCACCAATTGCGAATTAAGACGCTATATTGCAATTGGTGCGGGGGTTCATTTCTTCTTTTTTACCTCTTCCAGGACAAAAACCAGTTTATTCAAAATATTGCTTAACGAACATACCAGCCCGGTAATCGGCGATTTCATGCTCATCACCAGTTGCGTATGCAGCGTTTTCTTGTTGGAAAACTTAGCCAGCGACACAATATCGGATTTATTCAAAATCCGGTCTTTTAAGACCCCTCCCGCTATCTTGAAACTCTCGTGCTCCTTGGCAAACGTATTTATCAGCTTAGCGATAATAATAAAGTCGTCTTGAACAAACACCAGGCCGCAAGGCCCCTGCAGCATCTCGGATAACCCCTCTATCCCGGTTTCTTTAAATACTCTTTTGGAGATGCTGTTTTTTATTACGAACAGCCGGGATTTGTTATCTTTAAGCGACTGCCTCAAGGTATTGGCGTCGGGGCCGGATAAACCGGAATAACTTACCACTAAGAACCCGTCTTTATCTTTTATATTCTTGCGTATCTCGTTTTCGCTTACCTGCCGGAGGAGCCTGCCTATCTTTTCCATTTATTTATACCATTAACTTAACGGCAGGGCTCATGGTCAAGGAAATAAAACATGTCTTTATGAATTTGCCCTTTACCGTAGACGGCCTTGCCTCGTTTATCGCCTCTAATACCCGGTAGGCGTTATCGTAGATTTTATCTTCCTCAAAAGCGGACTTGCCTACTGAGACGTGAATGCCGGACTGTTTGTCGACCTTGAATTCTATTTTACCCTTCCTCAAATCCTCGATCGCCTTTTTTATATCATTGGTTACCGTGCCGGTCTTCGGACTGGGCATCAGGCCGCGGGGACCTAAGATTTTGCCTAACCTGGCTAAGTCTCTCATCATATCCGGCATAGCGACCGCATAATCAAAATCAAAAAAACCGGCTGCCACCTTGTCAATCAGGTCGTTAGCGCCGACGTACTCTACCCCTGTCTCACGGGCAATCTTTTCCTGTTCGCCTTTGCAAAATACGGCTATCCTTACTTTCTTTCCGGTGCCGTGCGGAAGGATAACCGTGCCGCGCACCATCTGTTCTGATTTTTTAGGGTCGACATTAAGGTAGAAATGCAAATCCACGGAGCTGTTAAATTTGGTGTTGGACATCTTCTTAATAATAGAAACTGCTTCCTTGAGGTTGTATAATTTATTTTCCTCCACCAAATTCTCTATGGCTTTATATCGTTTGCTGCGTTTTTTCATTGTCTTTTACTGCTCCGTTTTTTCCTCGACGACTATGCCCATGCTTCTGGCAGTCCCCTCGATAGACTTCATCGCCTGCGCTAAATCCTGGGTGTTTAAATCCTTGAGTTTTTGTTTGGCGATTTCTTCAACCTGTTTCCTGGTAACGCTGCCGATCTTCTCTTTTCCCGCCGTTCCGGAGGCCTTGGCTAAATTAGAAGCGCGTTTTAGCAATATCGAAGACGGGGGGGTTTTTATAATAAAGCTGAAGCTCCTGTCCTCGTAAACGCTGATGATTACCGGCAAGACCAGGCCTTCTTTGCCTTTAGTCTGCTCATTGAACTGCTTGCAAAACTGCATGATATTGACACCGTGCTGGCCGAGCGCGGGGCCGACCGGCGGCGCAGGGTTGGCCTGTGCCCCGGTGACATGCAATTTTATCTGTGCCGTAACCTTCTTCGCCATTTAAGTCTTCTCAACCTGCCAGTATTCCAGCTCCACCGGAGTAGCCCGCCCAAAAATCGAAACACTGACCTTAAGCTTGCCCTTTTCCGGATGGACCTCTTCCACGACACCGTTAAAGTTAACGAACGGCCCGTCTGTTACCCTTACCTGCTCGCCTTTATCAAAAATTGTCTTCGGGCTCGGCTTTACCTTTGTCTCTTCGCTTCTTTTAAGAATCTCGTTTATCTCGGTTTCTCCCAAAGGAGTGGGTTTTTTCCCCAGGCCGATAAAGCCGGTTATGCCGGGTGTGGTCTTAATCATAAAGTAGGTTTGCTCGTTTAACTCCATTTCCACGAGCAGATACCCCGGGAAAAACTTCCTTGCCGATACCCTGCGTTTTCCCGAACGGACCTCCGCAACCTGTTCGGTAGGGACGAGAACCTTAGTTACCAATTCCTGCGCATTTTCGGAAACAATCTTCTTTTCCAAGGCACTCTTTACCTTGTCCTCTGAACCGGTAGGCGTATGAACCACGTACCACTTCTTCATTTCTCTCTTATCCCGCGTCCTTAAAATCTTTAACTATTTGAATAAAATACTTAATACCTTGGATAATAAAACATCGATTATTCCGATGTATACTGCCGTGATTGAGGTAATCGCGATTACTACAACGGTCGCCCCCATCAGCTCCTGCCTGCTCGACCAGTGCACCTTGGTTAATTCCGCCCGCACTTCCAGGATAAATTTCTTTATCTTGTCATAATTCTTTACAACCAGGATTAACAGCGCAACCGCGCTTATCGCTAAAATTATATTTTTAAAATTCGCTATTAAAAACTCCATAATTTTTTTCGCCTTTTTTAAATTATGAACAGGCCTGGCAGGACTCGAACCTGCAACGAACGGTTTTGGAGACCGCTGCTCTGCCAATTAGAGCTACAGGCCTAATCCTTAAACTAACGACAAAAATCTGCCCTCTTTCTTTAAACGGCAAAAGAAAGCCATAAACTTATTTTATTTCTTTATGGATTGTGTGTTTTCGGCAGAACTTGCAAAATTTTTTTGTTTCCAGCCTGTCCGGATGCTTCTTTTTGTTTTTATCCGTAGTATAATTCCGGTTCTCGCACTCAGTACACTGTAAGGTTATAGTTTCGCGCATGGCATAAACTTAAATCTTGCAAGTACTCACACAACGCTGATTTATTAAAATGTTAACCCTGATGATTCTCCGGGTTCAATTCCGTGATAAGCTGGAGACGGGAATTGAACCCGTGACCCCGTCCTTACCAAGGACGTGCTCTGCCGACTGAGCTACTCCAGCGTCATGGGCTGCAAATTTCCCGACGGGCTCAAAGTAAAAAACCCCTCCCTTTGAGAATTCCTGAAAATTCTTTTAACCTCTTACCTAATCTATAGTAACCGCAATCCGGAAAACTGCTATGCTTAGGATAGATGCAAATAAGAGAGTATATATTAAAAATAGCTCCTTGTCAATCTTTTTTTTCTGTTTTTTAGTTGGTGCATAACCTGTGAAAAAATAAGGGGATAACCTGCTTAAGCCTTCGTTTCCAGCAGGTTGATAAAATCTTTTAACCTAAGCCGCTCCGGCCGGATATCGCAATCGATATAAAATTTTTTGAAGAAGGCGTCCAGCCTCTCCTGTCCGACAACCCCCTTAAGGCTGTTCCTTAAGGTCTTCCTTCTCTTTCCGAAAGCCGCCCGGATAATCCGGAAAAGGTTTTTTTCCTCCCGGCCTTCTTTTTCCACCCTTGCGCGCATCTTTAAACATAAAAGAGAGGAATCCACTTTCGGCGCGGGCGAAAAAGAGCCCTTTTTTATGGAGAAGATGATTTTCGGCTCGCTGTAATAGCGGACAAAACAGCTTAACGCGCCGCAATCTTTACTTCCCGGTGAGGCAGCCGCCCGTACGGCAAATTCCTTCTGCACGGTTAAGAACGCGGCGTCAATCTTATCCCTGAAGGCAAACAGGCGCGCGAGAATGGGCGTGGTTATATAATAAGGTATATTCCCGATAACTTTTATCTTTTTTTCGCAGCGCGAAAAATATCTGCTCAAACTAAATTTCAAAATATCACGGTTAATTATTTTCAGGTTCCCGCAGCCTTTGAGGTTATCCCGTAAAATAGCGCATAAACCGCGGTCTATTTCCAGGGCATAAACCAGAGCAGCGCGGGAAACCAGCAGGCGGGTCAACTCTCCCCTGCCCGCGCCTATCTCCAGCACCGTATCATCGGGTTTTAATTCACAGGCAGCGATTATTTTTCCCTGGATATTTTTGTCGACGAGAAAGTTCTGGCCTAAGCTTTTCTTTGGTTTAAGGTGCATTTTACGGCGAGCCTTATGGATGCAATCAGGGAGTTGCAATCGGCGAGATTCCTGCCGCAGATATCAAATGCCGTCCCGTGCAGCACAGAGGTCCTGACAAAGGGCAACCCCAGGGTCATATTTACGCCCTCCCCGGCGCCGGAGAGCTTTAAGGGAATTAACGCCTGGTCGTGATACATCGCCACCACACAGTCGTATAGCCCCTGCCTGGCCTTGAATATCGCCGCGTCAGCCGATAGCGGACCGTCAATGCGTAGTTTTCCCAGGGCTCTTAATTTTTCCAGCGCCGGCTTGATAATCCTGTTCTCTTCGCTGCCGATAACCCCGTTATCCGAAGCATGGGGATTCAGGCCGCATACTACGATGCGGGGCTGGTTAATCAAAAAAAGCCTCTGCAGGGACTCGCGGGTTAAAAGAATATTTTTAACTATGCCTCTTTCATTCAGCCGCAAAGCAACTTTGCTTAAGGGAATATGCCGGGTCAGTAAAATAATCTTTAATTCCCGGTTCAATAACATCATTACTGGATCCTGAATACCTGTGCGCGCGGATAAATATTCGGTATGGCCGCTATAATTAAAACCTGCCAGGCTTATCGCCTCCTTGGAAATCGGGCAGGTCACCAGGCAGTCAATCTCCCGGCTGCGGATTAAGTCCAATGCCTTATCCAGGTATTCGATAGACGCCCTGCCGTACTCCGCCTTCACCCTGCCGAAGGAAAAATTCCTCCGCGCTACGTTATGCAGATCCATAAACCTGCAGTTCGGGATTTCTGATTTCCTATTCCGGATTTTATCAAATACCCGCCGGTCTCCGATAACCAAGAAATCCGCTATCCGCGTAACCGCCAGGCGGATGAGGGCCTTTGCCACAATCTCCGGGCCGATACCCGCAGGGTCGCCCATAGTGATACCGATCCTGACCCTCCCCGGGTTATCATTTAATATCGACATAGCTTTTTTCTTTAAGTTCGCTTAGCCACTGCACCAGCCGTTCCTTTATCTTTAATTCGTAGAGGCGGCTGTAAATGGCCTCCTGGGCCTCTGCCAGCGTATAGTTCCTCTCCGGCATAACCCGCTCTACCCTGAATATAAAATATTGGCCGTTCAATTCCAGAGGCTGAGATACGGCTGCGGCATCCAGATTAAAAACCGCGTCTTCGATTTCCTTTTTTAGCTGGCCTCGACTTACTACACCCAGCTTATTTATCTCGGTATTATACACGGTACTGATCTTATCGAAATCCATTCCCTGAGCGATGAGCTCCTTAATCTTCTCAATCTGATTTTCCTCCTTGATTGCCAGCGCATCTACGCTGCGGCTCTCCGGCATAACCAGCTCTCCGGCGTGCAGCTGGTAGAATTCGGTTACCTCTCTGGGGTTAATCACGATTTTATTTTTAACCTTTGCCTCAATCATATCCAATATCAACAATTGCTCCTCTATCCTTCTCTCGATATCTCTCAGCGTCAGGCCCTGGTCGGAGAGGGCGTTGAGGAATATCGTCTCGGAAGGATAACGGCTTTGCATCTGAGCGACCCTTGCCTTTATCCTTGCCGGCTCAACGATCAAATTCTCCTTCCTTGCCTGCTGCAGGATCAACCTGTCTTCAATGAGTTTATTTAATAATTCCGGCTTAATTTCGTTTACCTTGTTTTTTAATTCTTCACCTTCGTACTCGGAAGACAGCTGCATGTTCATAAAGTTCGTGAAGTCCTCCAAATCTCTCCGGGTGATTATTTCATTGTTTGCCACAGCGATAATTTTATCTTCCGCGCGGCCTTGGACGGCAGGCGTTAAAACCAGCGCTACGGTAAAGAAAAAAAATAAATATATAAACATAAGCCTTCTTTTCATCAGTTTAATTTCCCCCGGATGTTTTTCAGGCTGCTGATTGTCTCTTTGAGCAGCCGGCAGTATAAATCAAAACCGATACTGGCGATAAAACCGTGCTGTTCCAAGCCTAAAAGGTTTCCCGCGCCCCTGATTTCCAGGTCGCGCATGGCAATCTTAAACCCCGAGCCCAGGCCGGAATAACTCTGCAGGGCCTCCAGCCTTTTCTGGGCATCGGAACTTACGAACTGATGGGGAACCAGAAAAAAGGCATGTGCCCGCCGGTTAAACCTGCCCACGCGTCCGCGCAGCTGGTGCAAATCCGAGAGGCCGAAGTCGTGCGCGTTATTGACTATAAGCGTGTTGGCATTAGGCACGTCAATGCCCGACTCGACAATCGTCGTAGAAACCAAAACATCAATATCGCCTTTTAAAAAATCAACCATCACCGCCTCCAGCTCGGCGGAACCCATCTGGCCGTGGGCGACGGCGATACGTATATGCGCAGGCAAGAGCTTGAACAGCTTAAGCTTTATTTTCGCGATATCGAAAACATGGTTATGCACGAAATAGGTCTGCCCCTTGCGCCCCGCCTCCTTCAATATCGCCTGCTGGATTAAATCGTCGTCGTATTCCAAGACGTGAGTCTTGATCGCAAACCGCTCCTTAGGAGGCGTATTGATTATGGAAAAATCCTTAACCCCCATCAGGCTCATATATAAAGTCCGGGGTATGGGTGTGGCGGTAAGGGTCAGGATATCCGAATTCAACCTCAGGGTCTTCAGCTTCTCTTTAGAGACGACACCGAAGCGCTGCTCCTCGTCGATAATCACCAGCCCCAGGTTCTTAAAAACAATGTCGTTTGACAACAGCCGGTGGGTTCCGATAACGATATCTACCGTGCCGTCCGCCAGGGCCTTGATAATCGCCTTCTGCTGGGCGTAGGTTTTAAACCGGGAAAGCATGGCCACGTTTACGGGAAAATTAACCAGGCGGCCGGTAAAATTCTGGTAATGCTGTTCTGCCAGCACGGTCGTCGGCACCAGAAAGGCGACCTGCTTATTATCCATTACCGCCTTAAACGCCGCGCGCATCGCAACCTCCGTCTTGCCGTAGCCTACATCCCCGCAGATCAACCGGTCCATCGGTTTTTCCGATTCCATATCCTTTTTTACTTCTTGCGCGGCCTTTTTCTGGTCCGGAGTTTCCTCGAAGGCGAAGGTCCGCTCAAATTCCCCCTGCCAGTCCGTATCCGGGCTAAAACGGAAACCCTTGACCGACATGCGCAATGCCTGCAAAGAAAGCAATTCCCAGGCAAAACGCTGTATGCCTTTCTTCGCCCTTTCCTTTACCGTCAGCCAATCTTTTGTCCCCAGCCGGGATAATTTTTTCGGCCTTCTGACATTAAAACCGATGTATTTTTGTATAAGGTGCATTTCGGAAACCGGCACATAGAGTTTCTCCTGGCGGTCGTATTCGATAACAAAATGGTCTATAAAACTGCCGCCGATCTTTATCTTCTCGACACCCAGGAACCTGCCGATTCCGTGGTTAATATGGACGACATAATCTCCGGTATTCAAGTCTATGGTATTATCCAGCGGAAGCTCTTCGTGGTAGGCGAGTATTCTGGTGGTGGGGGTTTTCTTTATGGGCAGGACAATGACCATGTTGTGTTCCCACATCGTCTTGCCCGTAGAGGAGTCAAAGCTCTTTATCGAGGCGATTCTTTCCGCATCCAGCTCTATCCTCAGCGGGCATTCGAAGGTCAAAGGGTAAATATCTATGATGCCTCCCCGGCGGGAAAATTCGCCCTCTACGTAAACCATCTCCTGCCTTTTGTAGCCGAAATCAACAAGGGTGGCAAAAATCTGCTCTAAGTCTATTTTTAGTCCGGTGTACAGCTTTAAGGCCCTAAACATGTCAGCGGGTGGAGGGGGCTTTGCTTTTGCCTCCCCAGATCAGCACCAGAGGAGATGCGATATATACGGTGGAATAGACTCCGGAAATAAAACCTACGAACAGGGCAAAGGCAAAATTACTCAATATTTCTCCGCCGAATAATAAAAACGCGATTACCGTCAGCAGCGTCACTGAAGAGGTGAGAATCGTCCTGCCTAAGGTCTGATTTACGCTTAAGTTTATCAACTCGTGGAGGCTGAGCTTCCTCAACAAATGGCTGTTCTCTCTTACCCGGTCGTAGATAACAATCGTATCGTTAATGGAATAGCCGGCAATGGTTAAAAAAGCGGTAACCGAAAGCAGGTCAATCGGCCTTTTGGCCAGGGCCAGGCAGCCTAAGGTTACCAGCACGTCGTGAAAAATCGCGATTACAGCCGCGGCGGCAAAGTTAAAATGCTTAAAACGGAAGGCGACGTAGATTAACATGCCCACTAAAGCCCAAACCAGCGCCTGAGCCGCCTTGGCCTTAAGGTGCATCCCTGCCGCCGGACCTACTTTTTCAATCTTCAATACCTCTATCCCCTGTTGAGGGAACTTTGCGCTCAGTATACCGGTTACGTCTTTTTCCGTCTCGGGCGTCTTGATCAAAATAAGGTGCGGGTCATCGTTGAATTGCTGGATAGAGGCATCGCCTAAGCCGGACTCTTTTAATGCGGTACGGATATCTTCGATGGGTAAGGACTCTTTGAACCTGTATTCCTGGAGCTGGCCGCCGGCAAAATCGATGCCGTAAGCGTTCTTACCCTGTCGGAAAAAACTAATCAAACCGATAGAGATGATTAAAATGGAAATTACGTAAAATATCCGTCTTTTGCCGATAAAGTCGAGGTGGGTCTCTTTAAAAAGCTTGAGCATAGGGATAGACTTCAGCCAGCCCAACCAAAGCAGGATATGGAATATGGTGTGGGTAAGCACGATTGCCGTAAACATGCTGGAGATAAGGCCGATGGTTAGTGTCACGGCAAAGCCCCTGATCGGCCCGGTTCCGAACTGAAACAGCAAAAATGCGGCGATTAAGGTAGTAAAATTTGAATCGAATATAGCACTGAACGCCTTGCTGTACCCGTTATCTATAGCAGTGCGCAAAGGCCTTCCAGCGGCAATCTCTTCCCGGATACGTTCGTTTATCAGCACATTCGCATCCACCGCCATACCCAAAGAAAGCGCTATACCGGCTATACCCGGCAGGGTAAGGGTCGCGGAAACTCCCGGGAATAATACAGGGAGAATGCCCAACCCGCCCAAAATAATCAGCAAGTTACAGGCCAGGGCAATATCGGAGATAATCCCTGCCAGCAAATAATAAACCGCCATAAACAGGAAGACAAGAATACTACCGATAACTGCAGCCTTGATACCTTTATTTATCGAATCCTGGCCGAGAAGCGGGCCGACTGTCCTTTCTTCCTCTATGCGCATCGGCGCAGGTAAAGCTCCCGCCCTTAGGATTATCGCCAGGTCGGAAGCGGAATCGCTGTCAAACTGTCCGCTGATTACCGCTTCGCCGCTGGGTATCGCCTCTTTTATCCGGGGCGCAGACTGGACCTTGCCGTCTAAAACAATCGCCAGCCTCTTGCCGACGTTATTTTCGGTAATCTCGGCAAATTTATTGGCGCCCTGCGGATTAAACTCCAGAGCGACAATCGGCTCATTGAATCTGGACTGGTCAAAGCGCAAGTAGGCGCTTTTTATCGCCTCTCCGCTTAAAACCGCTTCGTTCTCCAGAAGTAAAGGCTCGTTATCTTCTTTGGCGTATTTCAGCTCATAGCCCTCGGGCACCTTTCCGTCAAGCGCCTGCTTTAACGCCTCGGCGTCAGAATAAACCAGTTTAAACTCCAGCTGCGCGGTCCTGCCGATAAGGTCTATCGCCCGGTTCCTGTCGGTCACCCCGGGCAGTTGCACGACAATCTGGTCTTCCCCTTGCCTCTGAATAGACGGCTCCCTTACGCCGAACTGGTCAATCCTGTTCCTCACAACCTCCAGGGCGCGCTCGGTGACGTCTTCTTTGGCATCCGCGGAAAGCTTGCTGGTATCCACTTTTAAAACTATATGCATACCGCCTTTTAAATCCAGGCCGAGGTTTATCCTTTTATCCAGGGGAAAGGCAAAATAGGCACATAGCCCCAATACCGCCGCTATCAAGATTATTTTGTAAACAATTCGCTTTTCCATATCATCCAGCCTTCCGGTTATTACGTTTAGTAACGGGTCTATGGTCCATAGTAAAAACCTTAAACTGTGGACTGTCGACCGTGGACTGTGGACTATTGACTATCGACTATTGACTATCGACTATTGACCCAGATACATTACGTTTATTATTGCCCCGCGCCTTTCTTGACTACCAAGGTGACACAGCTCTTTTCTAATTCTATCTTTACGTTATCGTCTATTCTCACGATTAATGTTTTGTCCTTGACGTTTACGACCGTGCCGTGGATGCCGCCGCTGGTCACGATTTCGTCATTTTTATTGAGGTCCGCCAGCGTCTTCTGGTGTTCTTTTTCCTTTGCCCGCTGCGGCCGAATGAGCAAAAAGTAAAAAATCACGAATATAAAGATTAAGGGAAAAAGGTTCAGTATCGGATTAACTGCTTGTCCCTGCGGCATGAGCGGCCTCCTTTGCGATTTTTTTCATCAGCCCCTTGATGGTCTGAGAAACCTGCGCTCCGTTTTTCACCCAGTAATCCAGCCGCTGGCTGTCGATTTTGACCGCCTTGCTTACTGGATTGTAAAAACCCAACTGTTCAATAAACCTGCTGTCCCTGCCGCGGCGCTCATCGAAAGCTGCGATGCGGAAATGCGGCTTTTTTTTGGGATTCTTCCCTGTCCTTTTAAGACGAACATGTACTGCCATTGTTACCTCCCTGTTATTATGTTTAGTTCTCGGGTCTATGGTCTATAGTCTATGGTCCATAGTAAAAACTTTAAACTGTGGACTGTGGACTGTGGACTATCGACCCGCTATTATACGTTTACTAATGCACTATCGCCTCAATCATCGCCTTTGCCTTGTTGACTGTTTCGTAATACTCTCTTTCCGGGACCGAATCGGCAACGATGCCCGCTCCGGCCTGGACATAAGCCATGCCGTCCTTGATAACTATTGTCCTGATGGTTATACAGGTATCCATATTCTGCGAAAAACTGAAATAGCCCACGCAGCCGGCGTAGGGGCCGCGCCGGACATTCTCCAGCTCGTCGATAATCTCCATCGCGCGGATCTTGGGGCTGCCGCTTACCGTTCCGGCGGGAAAACAGGCCCGCAGGCAATCATAGCTGTCGAACTTATTATCCAGCCTGCCCCTTACCTCGCTTACCAGGTGCATTACGTGAGAATACTTTTCTACACTCATGAATTCGCTGACCTCCACCTGACCTCGCCGGCATACCCGCCCTAAATCATTCCTGCCCAAATCCACGAGCATGATATGCTCCGCCCTTTCCTTCTTATCGTTAAGGAGCTCCTTTTCGAACTTTTTCTCTTCCGCCTCTGTTTTACCGCGGCGCCGGGTGCCGGCAATCGGCCGGGTCTGGACTATCCCTTCTTCGCAGCGCACCAGCATCTCGGGAGAGGAGCCGATTAATATCACGTCCTTCAATTTCAGAAAGAACATATAGGGAGAAGGATTCAGGCTGCGCAGCCTGCGGTAAATAACAAACGGGTCGCTGCCAATCTTCAACCTAAATCTCTGTGACGGCACGGCCTGGATAATGTCGCCCTTTTTTATGTAGGCCTTCATCTTCCTGACCATGGACTTGAACCCGCTTTTCGTAAAGTTGGAATCTATCTTCGCCTTTTTGCGGACGGACTGTTCCCCGTCCGCGGTCTTTACCGCGCCTTTACGGAAATCATTCTCGACACCTGCAATCTTCCTGACTGCCCGGTTATAAATCTGCGTCTTTTGCCTTTTTGACAGCCTGCGGATATTTTCCGGTAAAATGATATTGGTGACGATCTTTATCGTATGGTTGAAATGGTCGAATACCAGTATCGTGTCGGTTAAAAGGAATAAGGCATCCGGCAATTTCAGGTCGTCGGGGTTTTTATCCGGGAGCTGCTCGAAGAACCTGACCATATCATAGCCCATAAAACCCACCAGGCCCCCGCAAAAACGCGGCAGGCCCTTTATGGGAACCGCTTTAAAATCCTGCATAATCTGCTTGATTTCATCCAAAGCTGTGGTGCGAGTAGTGAACCTGTGCGCTGTTTTTTTCTGAGGATATATAATGCTGATATCTCTGGATTTGGCTTTAAAGACCAGCGCAGGCCTGGTCCCTAAAAAAGAATAGCGCGCAATCTTCTCCTGGCCTTCCACCGACTCCAGTAAAAAAGCGTAGTCGTCCTTTTTTATTTTCAAAAAGGCGGACACCGGCGTATCCAGGTCAGCGCTGATTTCCTTATATACAGGGATGACGTTGCCTTTCTTAACTAACTTTAGAAATTCATTTAAACAAGGATAATACATATTACTTCCGCTTTCTGCCCGGCTTGATTTTTCGATAAAAACAGCTGCGCTCACCCGTGTGGCAGGCAATCCCCTTCCCTGCCTGACGGACCTTAATCAGCAAAGCGTCCATATCGCAATCGTAGGCAATGCTTTTTACAAACTGGAAATTCCCCGAGGTAGAACCCTTTATCCAGTATTCCTTGCGGGAACGCGACCAGAAACAGGTTTTCCCCGACTTTATTGTCCGTTTCAGGGATTCCAAATTCATGTAAGCCAGCATCAGCACATCTGAACTTCTATAATCCTGAATTATTGCCGGCATCAGCCCTTGTTTATCGAAACGAAAATCTTTAAGGACGCAGTTTATGCCTTTTTTCATATGCGGACGCAAACCCCCTTTTCCCTAAGGTAATCTTTTACCTGCCGCAGGGAATATTCCTGGTAGTGAAAAATCGAGGCAGCCAGGCAGGCAGAAGCTCCTGCCTTTTCAAAACAATCGTAAAAATGCTCCGGTTTCCCCGCGCCGCCGGAAGCAATCACCGGCACATCTACTGCCTCAACTACACTCTTCGTTAATTTCAGGTCATAGCCGTCTTTTGTGCCGTCGTAATCCATGCTGGTAAGAAGAATCTCGCCCGCGCCCAGGCCGGTTACCTTTTTTGCCCACTCCACGGCATCCAGGCCCGTAGGGGTCCTTCCGCCGTTGATATAAACTTCCCAATGCATCCGTGGACCGTCGACCGTCGACCGTCCACCACACGATTTAGCGTCGATGGCCGCTACGATACACTGGCTGCCGAAGCGCTTAGAGGCATCGCTGATTATTTGCGGAAACTTAACCGCCTGAGTGTTTATGGAAACTTTCTCCGCTCCGGCGTTCAAAAGACCCCTGATGTCGTCTATGCTTCTGACGCCTCCGCCTACGGTAAAAGGCGTATAGATATTGCGCGCGGTCTCCTCTACCAGATGCAATAAAATTTTTCTCTCCTCGAAGCTGGCGGTAATATCCAAAAAAACAATCTCATCCGCGCCCTGACGGTCATAAACTGAAGCTACCTCTACGGGATCACCCGCATCGCGTAGCCCTAAAAACCTGATACCCTTAACCACCCTGCCCTTTTCTACGTCCAGGCAGGGAATAATGCGCTTAGCCAGCATATTAAGTTACCTGGCCCTGGATTGCAAATAATCCCTCAACAGCCCCCAAGTCAGCTTACCTGCCCTTCCGTCTACCGCCAACCCGTTTGCCTTTTGAAAAGCCATAATTGCCTCGCGGGTCTTCTGTCCTTTTTTACCGTCTATCGGGCCGGGGTCATAGCCGGCGTTTTTCAAAGCGATCTGGACCTGTTTTGTAGTGGGCTTGTGGGTAACGCCTGCGCCGGATTTGCCTTTTATCCCTAAACTGCTTTCTTCCTGCGCATACCTGCCCAGCTCTTCCTTCAGGCTCGCCAATTCCTGCTCCTTCTCCTGCAGCTGACGCTCTAAGTCACTGACCTGGTTCCTCAACGACTGCTGTTCCAGATTGTCCTTCCTCATGGTCATGCAACCCGTAATTAAAAAAGCAAATACGGCGATCACGCAAACAGAAAAGATTCTTTTTTGCATTGCCCTCCCTCCTGTAGGTTGATTTAAAAATCCACTTTGCCCGTATTACCGATTAAACCTTTTAGGCCGCGGCCTTTAATGCCTCGGCCAGGGTAAACCTGCCCTCGTAAAGCGCCTTACCGACAATAACACCCAAAAGACCTTTCTTAACCAAACGCTTCAGGCTCTCTATATCCTTAATCGATGACACCCCGCCCGAAGCAATCACCTTAAGCCCGCTCTCTCTCAATATCGCCGTTATGCCGCGCAGATTAGGCCCTTCCAGGGTCCCGTCCTTTGATGTATCCGTGTAAATGACCTGGCCGAAGCCCATCTTTTTTAACCTTTTGGCTAAAACTAACGTCTTCATTGCCCCGGCCTGTTTGCGCCAGCCGCGGGTCAAAACCTTACCCTGCGCCTCATCAACACTTACGATTACCTTATCCCCGAACTTCTTGAACACATCGTTTAAGAAACGCGGGTCTTCCGCCGCCAGGGTGCCGATGATCACCCTGGCTACCCCCATCCTGACCAGCCGCTCCACCATCTGCCTGCTCCTGATGCCGCCGCCGAATTCTACGGGAACCTTTACTACCTTGACTATGCCTTCCAGAATATTCAGGTTCTTCGGCTTGCCTTCAATCGCTCCGTCTAAATCCACAACATGAATAAGCTTAGCCCCCTGCCTGGCCCAATGTTTGGCTGTCTTCAGCGGGTCATGAGAATAAACCTTCTTATTGAATTTACCCCGGGTAAACCTTACTACCTTGCCGTCTTTTAAGTCTATCGCCGGTATGATTAACATAGGTTGATAAAGTTGTCCAGAATCCTTAAGCCCACACTCTGGCTTTTCTCAGGATGGAACTGCACGCCGAAAATATTATCTTTGCAAACGACAGATGTAAAATTAATTCCGTAATCCGTGGTCGCCGCGACAACGCCGCAGTCCTGCGGCAGGGCATAAAAAGAATGACAGAAATATACGTAAGAACCGGCGGCGATGCCGTGCAAAAGCCGGCAGGGATTAGCGGTTTGATTTACCTGGTTCCAGCCGATGTGGGGAATCTTTAATCCTCGCGCGGGGCTAAACCTGTCTACCTCACCGGCAATCAACCCTAACCCTTCTGCTCCGCTGCCTTCCCGGCTGCGATTGAACAATAACTGCATACCCAGGCAGATACCCAAAAACGGCTTCTTAAGCTTTATCTGCTCGATAATCGCCATGCTTAAATCTCTTTTCTTAAGCTCCTCTATGGCATCGGCAAAAGCGCCCACCCCGGGCAGAATAATCTTATCTGCCTTTCCTAAGTCCCTGGCGTTGTCAGTGACGACGAATTTTTGAGCGAAAGAATTTATCACCTTCTGCACGCTGTGAATATTGCCCATGCCATAGTCGATAATTGCGATCATAATCTTCCCTTCGTCGACGGAATACCCATGACCCGCGGGTCTATCTGTGTGGCCTGGTCTAAGGCCCGGGCGAAGGCCTTAAACAACGCCTCTAATATATGGTGCAGGTCTTCTCCCGCCTTAATATCAAAAATAAGGTTTATGCCCGCGCTGTTTACGAACGCCCTTAAAAATTCCTTGGCGTCGTTATAGGTATAATGATCGGTTATGTCGGCAGCCAGGACAGCCGGAGAGCAACTGAGCAGCTCCTTCATATACGAGCGGCCGCTTAAATCCAGGGTTACTTCTACCAATGCCTCATCCATAGGAACGGTGGCCCAGCCAAACCTCATTATCCCCTTTTTATCCGAGAGGGCCTTTCTGAACGCCTCTCCCAGGCAGATTCCCACGTCCTCATTGGTATGGTGAATATCTACCTTGAGATCGCCTTTTGCCTTTATCTCCAGGTCGAAGAGGCCGTGCTTGGTAAACAACTCCAACATGTGGTCGAGGAAACCGATGCCGGTCTTTATATCGTATCTGCCCCCGCCGTCAATATTAAACTTGAGATTAACCGTGGTTTCTTTTGTTTTTCGTTTTATTGAGGCTATCCTCTTTTTAACCATTTAACGCTATCCGCTCCTTTCGCTAAGAAACTGCTGTCATTCCAGCCTGATTTTTACCGACTCCAGATGCTTGATCAAACCTTCTATCATCGCCATCTTCTCCAGCGGCTCTTTTGCCTTCTCCAGGCTCTTTTTGGAATAATTGATGATGTGGTTGCTTTTTATAAAATCTCCCAGCGAGAGGCCGGAAAAGAACCTCGCTGTTCCGTATGTCGGCAGGACGTGGCTGGGGCCGGCGATGTAATCTCCCACTGCCGTAGGGCTGTAAGGCCCCAGGAATATCGCACCCGCGTTTCTTATTTTTCTCACCAGCCGCTCGGGGTTTCTTACCAGAATCTCCAAATGTTCAGGCGCTATCTTATTTACGATGTCTGTAGCCTGGTTGAGATTTTTGGTGAGAATGATAAACCCGTTATGCGCCACTTCGGACTTTACCTTTTTTGCCAGTGTCCGGGAGTTGGTAATCAAAAGCGCTAACCCCTGCTTGTGCTCTGCCTGGGCATTAAGGTCGGCGATGACGAAGCGGGGGTCGCTGTAACGGCTGGCGATGATTGCCAGTTCCGTCGGACCGGCAAGCATATCAATATCCACTATGCCGAATACCTGCCTCTTTGCCTCGCTGACATAGACGTTGCCCGGGCCGACGATCTTGTCTACGCGGGGGATAGTCTTGGTGCCGAAAGCCAGGGCAGCCACAGCCTGAGCACCCCCTACCCGGTATATCTGGTCAACCTTTAAGAGGTTCGCTACTACCAGAATATGCGGGTTTACATTACCTGCGGCATCGGGGGGAGTAACCAGGACGATATTCTTTACTCCCGCTGCCCGGGCAGGAAGAACGGTCATATAAACCGTTGAGGCCAAAGGAGCGGTGCCTGCCGGGATATAAATACCAACACTCTCTAAAGGCGAATAATTCTCTCCGATAATCGTAGCATCCGCGTCCTTTATTCTCCAGGATTTTTTCAGCTGTTTGCGGTAGAAGCGGTTGATATTCTCAATGATAATTTTCAGACTGGATATGAAATTAGGCGTTATATTCTGATAAGCACCGCTGATCTCCGTCTCGGAAACCCTGAACTGCCGGGGCAGGAGCCTTACCCGGTCGAACTTCTTAGTGTACTTTATCAATGCCTCGTCGCCGAAAAGGCGGACGTCGTCAATAATCGTCCTGACCTTTTCCCGGACGCGGCGGTTAATCAAAAAACCCCGGTTATAAATCTTATCCAGTTTCTTGCTGTTAAAACGCACAATAATCATTTTTCACCTTAATAAACGTTTAGTAACGGGTCTATAGTCTATGGTCTATGGCCGATGGTAAAAGCTTTAAGCCGTGGACTGTGGACTGTCGACTGTGGACTATTGACTATCGACCCAGATTTATTACGTCTATCTGGTCTTTCATTATGCTTTTCAAGATTCCTTCTACGGCGTTTATCTTAACTGCATCGCCTCCGCCGGCCTGGGCGAAATCCGGCCTGCCCGCGCCCTTAGCGCCGAGCATCGGCGCTACCTTTTTTATCGTCTCCCCGGCATCCAGCCCCTGTCTCACCAGGTCATCGGTTATTCCCGCCGTGAGAAACAACTTTCCGTTTACCAATGCGGTAAGCGCAATAACGCTATTCGGAGATTTATGTTTTATCAGGTCAACCGTCTTTCTCAACGAATCCACGTCATAGCCGTCCATGAATTTATAGATCACCTTCTTGCCGCCGATCACCTCCGCGCTGTTGACGATACCGTCCAGGGAAGACTCCAACAGCCTGGACTGCACCTGGCCTAATCTTCTGGACAGGGCCTTAACCTGCGATAATAAACCTTCTAACCTTTCCCCTGCCTTCTCTTTGGGGACCCCCAGCATTTGCGATATCTTTCCTAAGGCATCGCTCTCTTCCTTCAGTTTAGCATAGGCGAAATCGCCGGTCACCGCTTCTATCCTGCGGATGCCGGAGGCAACCGAACTCTCTGAAACAATCTTAAACAGGCCGATCTCTCCCGGATGCTCCAAATGCGTGCCGCCGCAAAATTCCTTGGAATAATCGCCTATCGATACCACCCTTACCTTTTCGCCGTATTTTTCTCCGAAGAATGCCAGGGCCCCTGAACTCTTTGCTTTATCCAAAGGCATCTCTTCGCTATTTACGCGGTCATTATTTCTTATATATGCGTTGACCGCTTCTTCGGCCCTCTCCAGTTCTCGTTTATCCAGCGCCTTAAAATGCGTAAAATCAAACCTCAGCCTGTCATTCGAGACCAGAGAACCCTGCTGCCTGACATGTGCCCCTAGGACTTTTCTCAACGCAGCCTGTAAAAGATGGGTGGCAGTGTGGTTCCTGGCAATCGCCAGTCTGCGCTTCTTGTCGATAGAGGCAACTACCCGGTCTGCGATATTAATCCTGCCCTTATCAATCGTTGCGCAATGCACTATAGTATCGCCGATCTTCTTGGTGTCGTAAACCGTAACCTGTGTATCCTTGGTTATTAACCACCCGCTGTCGCCTACCTGGCCGCCCTGCTCAGGATAGAAGGGTGTCTGCGCCAGCACAATCTCTAATTCCTTGCCGTCCGGCGCCTTTTGCTGCACGTCCACGACTTCCGTCTCTAATTCGCAGGTATCCCGGCTAAACGTTCCTTTTCCCCGGAAGGCGCGCTCCTTGGTAAAAATTGAATCGGAAATCTGCGACTGGCCGCGGGAGCGGCTGCGCTGTTCGTCTATCAGGTCCTCAACCGTCTCCATAACGCAATGCGTGCCTGTGCCGGCAAACGCCGCATCCATCACATCCCAGGGCAGGCCGTAGGTATCCCGGAATTTAAATACGATTTCCGCCGGGATTTCCCGCTTGCCCTTTTGCGCCGAATCCTTTAATATCTCGATAAATTTTGGCAACACCTGGTCTAAAGTCTCTAAAAATTTCTCTTCTTCCGTCTTTATAATCAGGGCAATCTCTTCTCTTCTTTTCTCAAGCTCCGGATAGGGGTTGCGCATAACCGACGCAACCGACGGCACAAGCTTATAGAGGAAGGTTTTTTTAACCCCTAAGTTCCTGCCGTGCTGTAAGGTCCGGCGGATGAGGTTTCTGATCACATAGCCCCGCTCTTCGTTTGAAGGCATAACCCCGTCGCAAATAGCAAAGGTTATGGCGCGGATATGGTCGCTGACGGCATAAAACGCCGGCCGGTTGTCTTGAGAAAGCCGGCTGCCGCAGATCTCCTCTGTCGCCTTGATTAGCGGCTGGAATAAATCGGTCTGAAAATTGGATAATACCCCCTGCATTACCGCCGCCAGCCGCTCCAGCCCCATCCCGGTATCAATATTTTTATGCGGTAAATCCGTAAGCACACCGTCGGGCTTGCGTTCAAACTGCGTAAACACCAGGTTCCAGACCTCCAGGAACCGGTTACATTCGCACGCCGGGCCGCATTCCTTCCTGCCGCAGCCAACCTCTCTTCCCTGGTCAAAGAATATCTCCGAGCAGGGGCCGCAGGGGCCGTTCGGGCCTTTTTCTTTTGCCTGGGAAGGCCAGAAATTCTCCTTGTCGCCTAATTTGACGATTTTATCCTGGGAGACCTTTATCCGGTCGCGCCAGATTATATACGCCTCATCGTCATCCCGATAGGTGGAAACCCAAAGCTTCTCTTCGGGGATCCCCAGCTGATTGGTAAAAAATTCCCAGGCCCATTCTATCGCCTCTTTCTTGAAATAGTCTGCGAAAGAAAAATTCCCCAGCATCTCAAAGAAAGTATGGTGGCCGCAGGTCACCCCGACATTATCCAGGTCGCCCGTGCGCAAACATTTCTGGCAGGTAGCCACCCGGGGATAAATAACATCCTGGCCGAGAAACTGCTTTTTGAACTGGTTCATCCCCGCGGAGGTAAACAGCACCGTGGGGTCGCCGCCGGGAACCAGCGAATCCGAAGGAAGAATCTTATGCCTCTGGGATTGAAAAAATTTGAGAAATTTCGCCCTTAGTTCGTCTGATTTCATATTGCGTCAACAACGATATGCCTTATTTATCTTCCGTCCCTGTCTGTTTTATCGCGTCAGAGATTACATCCGGCGAGAACCCGCGGCGGGAAAGGTAAGCATAGAGCCTAGTCCTTGCCTTCTTTGGCTCTAAACCCTTAAACCTTTCCAGGCGCGCCCTGGCAAGCTCAGAGACAATTCCCTCTTCATCGTAACCGCACCTGATTGTTCCCAGGACTTCCTCGATGATATTTTTATCTATGCCTTTGATTTTAAGCTCCCGGATAATCCGGGCTATACCTAAGGGCCTTTTTATCTTCTCTTGCGCCCAGACCCAAGCAAACTCCCTGTCGTCGATGAATTTCTTTTCCTCTAAAAACGCGATTACCTTTTCTATCACGGCAGCGTCGAACTTCTTTCTCATAAGGCGGCGGCGCAGCTCCTGCTGCGAACGCATCCTGAATTTAAGCAGCCGGAACGCGTAGTCCCGCGCTTTACAAAATTTAGGGTCTGCCTTATCTTTCGCCTCGTACGACAAAGAACCCCCTGCGCGTGCGCACCAACGCATCGCTTTTTACACCTGCGGTTATCCGATTATAGTCCGAAACATTGTTTACGGACTGTTTATTGATTTCCACAATAACCTCGCCGCGCACCAGCCCGGCGTCGTCGGCCGCGCTGCCGGCTTCAACATCTGTTATCGCAACACCCTCTTTGCCCTCTACCCGGTAACGCCGTATCGTTTCCGGGGTCAAATCCGCAACCTTAATGCCCCGCCAGGCCTCCTCCGGAGAAACCTCCTCCTCGCCGGCAATCTTCTCCAGGTCCTGCGGACGCTCTCCGATTTCCACACTTAAGGTTACTTCCTTTTTATCCCGGATAACCGTGGCCTTTACTTTTTTGCCTACCTGCGCCTTGCCCACGGTACTCAACAGCTCCCTGACGTTGCCTATCGTCCGGTTATCAAAACTTTTGATAATATCACCACTTTTCATCCCTGCTTTTTCCGCAGGGCTTTTTTCCAACACCTTGCCTATTAACACGCCGTTTTTATCGAGAAGTCCGAAATAACCTACGAGATTATCGTCAATGTCCTGGGCCGTAACTCCCAGCCATCCGTAGAGAATCTTTTTTCCCGCAATAAGCCTGTCTATGATTTGCTTGGCGGTATTTACTGGTATAGCAAAGCCGATGCCCTGATACCCTCCGCTGGTAGAAAATATCGCGACATTAATGCCGATGATTTGCCCCTTCAGGTTAACCAGCGGCCCTCCGGAATTCCCCGGGTTGATTGCCGCATCGGTCTGAATCAAATCGCTGTAGTCGCGGTTACGCTCCATGGCACGGCCTAAGGAACGATGCAAAGCACTGATTACACCTACGGTAACCGTGGGTTCCGGATTCTGCAGGGCAAACGCGTAGGGGTTGCCGATTGCCACAACCCACTGCCCTATTTTAAGCTCGTCGGAACTGCCCAGTTTTGCGTTGGGAAGGTCGCCGGAATTTATTTTGATAATCGCCAGGTCGGAACGCGGGTCGGTGCCCTTTAGCTGTGCCTTGAATTCCCTGCCGTCGGAAAGGGTGACCGTAATCTTATCCGCGCCGCTGATCACGTGTTCGTTGGTGAGGATATAGCCTTCGGAATCAATAATCACCCCCGAACCTAACCCCCTCTGCTTATATTCTCTTTCCGGCATGTCTCCGAAAAAGTCGTCAAAAAAACGCCGGAAGGTATCATCCTCAAACGGCGCACCTTCAAAGGGAGTGTTAAAATAAAACCTACGCGTTCCGCCGCCGTAACGTTCGGTATGCTCCGTGCTTATGGATACTACCGCCTTCCCGGCTGTTTTAGCAACGTTGATTACCGCGTCTTCGATATTAGAACCCTCAAGCCGCTCCCCCTGCGGCTGGGCTGCCGCACCCTGTTGAATCTGACTCTGGACCGACGGAATAAGGTCCAGTTTAACGGCAACCAAAAGCCCCAGCACCAAACCGAAACTTAAGGGAATCAGAAAATATATTATTTTTCTTTTCATCCTGCGCCCCTTTTGTCTACGACCTACAAACTAGACCCTAAACCCTGCCTTCTTTCTCACTTCCTTTTCTACTTCATCCATTAGTTTTGGCTTTTCCTTAAACAGCTTTACTACTGCCTCCCGGCCCTGGCCGAGCCTCTCCTCGCCGTGGTTAAACCATGCGCCGGACTTCTCTATTATTCCCAGGTTAAGCGCGCTGTCTAAGATGCTGGAAGCCTTGGAAATACCTTCATTATGCAGGATTTCGAATTCCGCCTCCCGGAATGGCGGTGCGACCTTGTTTTTAACCACCCGCGCCCTTACCCTGCTGCCTACTACCAGGTCCCCTTCCTTTATGGCGGCGATCCGCCTTAAATCCAGCCTTACCGAAGAGTAAAATTTTAATGCCCTTCCGCCGGGCGTAGTTTCGGGGTTACCGAACATCACCCCGATTTTTTCTCTTAACTGGTTGATAAAGATAACGCAGGTCTTGGATTTGCTGATTGCCCCGGTTAGCTTTCTTAACGCCTGCGACATCAGCCTCGCCTGCAGGCCCATGTGAGAATCGCCCATCTCTCCTTCGATTTCCGCGCGCGGTGTCAGGGCCGCCACTGAATCAATCACAATAACATCTACCGCGTTAGACCTTACCAGGGTCTCGGTAATCTCCAGCGCCTGCTCGCCGGTATCCGGCTGGGAGATTAATAAATCATCCAGGTTTACCCCTATAATTTTGGCAAACGTCGAGTCAAAGGCATGCTCAGCGTCAACGAACGCGGCAACCCCTCCCTGCCTTTGGACTCCACTGATCACACTTAGGGTAAGTGTTGTCTTTCCTGAAGCCTCCGGCCCGAAAATCTCTACTACCCTTCCGCGGGGCAGGCCTCCTATCCCTAAGGCCAGGTCTAAAGACAAAGCTCCCGTAGTCAATGCCGGGACATCAAGCTTTACCTCCTGGCTGAGCTTCATAATCGAACCCTTGCCGAACTGTTTTTCAATCTGCGCCAGGGCAAGCTCCAGGGCTTTCTGGCGGTCGGAAATATTCTGCGGCAGTTCCTTCTTTTTATCCTGTATCATTTTAAAACCTCCCTAAATAAACGAGTAATCAACCGGCTGGCTTAAAAATGCAGCCCGCAGGTTTAAATCCGTTCATTTATATCTTTATTGTTCTTACAATTTGCTAAGGCGTGAGTTAAGTTCCTCCGCTAATGGCCTTGATGGACATGCTGAATTTTAGAATGTATATTATAACTTAGCAAGTTCTTTGTGTCAAATATTATTAGACGTCCTCATCACCTCCTCTCTCCTTGACCAGGCCTTCAGCACCCCCTCGCTATACCTCGCAGCGAAACTGTTAAAACAAGCTGCGTGGTATAAATTCGGCCAAACAACTTATGTTCACTTCGTTCCATAAGTTGTGGCCTCATTTAATAGACGTAATTACCGGCCTTTTCTAACAGATAATTTTCAAAATAAGTCGGCCTTAGTGGAACCCCCCCCAGAAACACCTGTCCTTGACACCCGAAGGGAAATATGTTACAGTTAGGCACATGGAAGAATTAACCAGGCTTAAAGAGGAATTGAACCGCACCAAGGCCGAGCTGGGGATTCTCTACGAAATCTCCAATGCCATGCGCACCACCCTGAAGCTGGATGAAATCCTCTATATCATCCTCACCGGTGTAACCGCCCACGTAGGCTTAGGGTTTAACCGCGCGATGCTCTTTCTGTTAAACGAAAAAGAGGGTATCATCGAAGGCAGGATGGGGATCGGGCCGGATACGGGAGATGAGGCAAACCGCATCTGGAGGCATATAGAAAGAGAAGAAATGAACCTCGACGACCTTATCGATGCCTTTAAAACCTCGGATAAGATGTTTGATTCTCAATTCAACCGCCAGGTAAAGCAGATAAAGATTCCCTTAAAAGACAATAGCGAAAGCATCCTTAGCATAGCAGTACTGGAGGGGATGCCGTTGCATTTAACGAAAGAGACGATCCGTAACTACAAAGACGGACCGCCGCTGAATATGCTCAATACGGAAGAAGTAATCGTGATACCCCTTAAGGCCAAGGATAAGGTAAACGCGATCATCCTCGCGGATAACATTTATACGAAAAAACCGATCACTAAAGACGACATCCGCATGCTGATTATGCTGGCTAACCAGGCCGGCCTGGCAATAGAAAACTCCCGGCTTTACGAACAAACACTCATCCGCAGCCACTCTGATTCGTTAACCAACCTCTGGAATCACGGCTACTTCCAGTATATGCTGATAAGTGAACTGGAAAAGGCAAAGGCGGTAAACATGCCTCTTAGCCTGATAGTGATTGATATCGACGATTTTAAGGAATACAACGACGCCTTCGGCCATCAGACCGGAGACGAAATCATCAAAGGCATCGCCATGCTGCTTAAAGAACACTCTCGCAAGATGGACTGGGCCTGCCGTTACGGCGGCGAAGAATTTACGATTATTCTGCCGGCGACGAATAAAAAAGAAGGGTTTGTGATTGCGGAAAGGCTGCGCGAAAGGATAAAAAATTACCCCTTCCTTCACGAAGAGGCAATGCCCCAAAAAAGAATAACCGTCAGCTTAGGGGTAGCCGCCTTCCCCGAAGACGGCCTCACTAATACGGAACTGATTGCCGCAGCCGACAAATTCCTCTATAAAGCCAAGCAACAAGGCAAAAACCAGGGCTGCTGCTACCTGTAACCCCCCCCGGAATCATCAGCTTTACTTATGCCTAATCGTCATATCAGGCGGCTACGGCGCTGGCCTCTTCGGCAGGCTCTTCCTTAACCTTGTCCTTGCTGAATTTCACCGAAACAATCTTGGATACCCCGGACTCCTCCATGGTAATTCCGTACATGATATCCGCGCTGGCTATGGTCCTCTTGTTGTGGGTAATCACGATAAACTGCGATTGCCTGGCGAATTCCTGCAGCATCCTGCCGTAACGGTCCACGTTTGCCTCATCCAGTGCCGCGTCAATCTCGTCAAGAACGCAGAAAGGCGAAGGTTTGACCTTGAAGATGGCGAAGAGTAAGGCAATCGCCGACATCGTTTTTTCTCCGCCGGACAAAAGGAGCACGTTCTGCAGTTTCTTCCCCGGAGGCCGGCAGATTATTTCAATCCCCGATTCCAGAGGGTCGCTCTCATCAATCAGGAAAATAGAGGCGTCGCCGCCGCCGAAAAGCAGGCGGAAGCGATTACGGAATTCAACAACTATCTTTTCGAATGTCTCCACGAACATCTTGCGGGTAGTGCGGTTAATCTTGGTGATTGCCTCGTGCAGGGACTCTTTGGCGGTAAACAAATCGCTCTGCTGCTGGTTCAAGAAATCGTAGCGGGTCTTCAACTCGTCATATTCTTCAATCGCCACGAGATTGACCGTGCCGTAGGAATCAAGCTTGTCTTTTAGCGCCTGTATCTGCAGGGAAAGGGAATCAGCCGTAATCTCAACACCGGATACCTGCTCTTGATTCTCCGGGACAGCCTCCAGCTCTACCTTATACGCCTGCCGCAGCCGGTCTCTTATAGCGCTGAGCTTGAAATCCATTTCCTGGTTCTGCATCTGCAAATTATAAAGCTGGCCCTTAGCGTCTTCGGCCAGCTGCCGCTGCTGCTGCAGCAGCTTATTGTCTTCTTCCAGATTAACGAATATTTTTCTATCCTGGACTTCCAGCTCGCTCAGCGTTTCCTGCGCTTTCCGCCTGTTTAGCGCCTCATCCGTATTGCTTTTCTCCAGCTCGCCTATTTCCTTTTCCAGCAGCCGGGATTTCACTTGCGAATCCTTTATCTGGGCCTGGAAATCCCCGAGCGTATTTTTATCCTGCGCGCAGGCCTCTTCCAGCATCTTGAGGGTTTCCCCTTCCGAACTTACGCGTTGGCCGATAGACTGCAGCTCTGTCTCTATCTGGGTGATTAACACCCGGTTTTCTTCCCGCCGGGCGTTTAACGCAGAAATCTCAAACTGCTCTTTCTGGATCAAATCTTCTTCCGCTTTATTCTGCGCTTCTAAGAGAGCCATACTGGCGTTTAATTCTTTCTCCACACCGGTCAGGCCTTCCAATTCCTGCCTGACATCGCTTAATTCCAGGTCCACGATACCCTGCTCTTCGTTGATCTTGGCAAGCTGGCCGGAGATATTTTCCTGCTGCGCCTTTTTATTATTGAATAATATTTCCAGCTCGCGCGAATCCTGCTCCTCTGCGGCAATCCTCGCGGTTAATTCCCGCAGGGTGTTTTCCCTGATTAATCTCTGGCCGCTCTTTGATTCCAGCTCCGCGCTTACTTCGTTAATTTTACGGTCTATCGCCTGCGTATCCAGAGGTATGGGCTTGGCCTCTCCGGTCAATTTATAATCCGCCTTATCGAAAAGTTGCCGGTCCGCTGCCCCTGACTTTTCCACCTGCCTGATCTTGACCACGATTCCCGAAAGGTCTTCCTGTGGAACACCTTCGATTAATACCACCACATTCATTGCCTCGGCCTCTTCTTCGTACTTAAGCTTCAATTTCTCCAGGAAATCCTTCTGCGAAAGCAGTTTTGCCTTGTTTTTCTCCAGTTCCTGGATTTCCAGCTTAAGCGCTTCAAAGGTATTATTTTCCTCCTCACAGGCTTTTTTGTCAGCCGAGAGCTGATTGCAGGATTCCTCAAACTGCCTCTTTAGGCTGTTTAATTCTGCGGTTACCGTAGCAAAAGCCCCTTCAACTGAGACCTTCTCCTGCAGAACCTTTGCCTTTTCAATATCCAGGCGCTTCTCGCGCGCGAGCAGGCTTTGCATCTTGGCGGTCAAATCCAGGATATCATTCTTGAGCAGTGAGCGTTTATTGGCCAACTCCAGGATCATCGTCTTGGCCTGCGCGATTTTCTCAGTTGACGCCTTCATTGCCCGCAGGATATCTTCCTGTTTTTCCTGCGTCTGCCTGCGCAAGTTTTCTTTTTCATCCCGTGTCTGCCGTATCGAGGAAAACTCGATTTTATGGCTCTCTAGTTTTTGCATATCCGTTTCGATTCTCTTTTCGGCCTGCGCTATCTGTTCATTCAGGGACCTCCTCAACGCCTCCAGCTCTTCCTCACGTTCTTTATTTAATTTTATATGCTGCGTATTTCTGGCAATCACTCCGTCGATATTCATAATCTGGCCCTTAATTTCCATTACCTTATCTTCCAGGGACTTAAGCTTACCATTCTCCTCTTTTATGCGCAGATCTGTCTCGCCGATTGTATTGTAGTTATTCTCCTGCGCCTGCTCCGATTCTTTTATTCTATCCAGCAGCCTGTCTTTTTGCCGAACAATCGCACGGCTATCAAGGGCTGCAAGTGTAGCCTCTTTCGACTTCAGCTCCTCAAATACCTCTTTATAACGCCTGGCCTTATTCGCCTGCCTTTCCAGCGAGCCGATCTGGCGTTTCACTTCCGCGGTGATGTCGCTAATCCGCAAAAGGTTCTGCTCGGTCTCTTCCAGTTTGCGCAGCGCCTCTTTCTTCTGTGCTTTGTATTTAGTAATCCCGCTGGCCTCATCAAAGACCATCCGCCTATCTTCCGGCCGGCTGCTTAAAATCAAATCGATTTTCCCCTGTTCTACCAGGGAATAAGCCTCAGCTCCCACTCCCGTGCCCATAAACAATTCGTTGATGTCCTTCAGCCTGACCATAACCTTATTCAGCAGGTATTCGCTCTCGCCGGAGCGAAAAATCCTTCGGGTGATGACAAATTCTTTATCTGCAATAGGAAAAATCCCCGCCTCATTGGAAAACGTAAGGGAGACCTCGGCCAGGCTTAAAGGTTCTTTTTTGTCCGTGCCGTTAAAGATAACGTCTTCCATCTTTGAGCCGCGCAGCGACTTAACCGACTGCTCGCCGAGGACCCAGCGGATACTGTCGAAGATATTGGACTTTCCGCAACCGTTTGGGCCGACCACGGCGGTAATCCCCGGTTCAAAATGCAGAGTAGTCTTATTAAAAAATGACTTGAACCCTATTATCTCTAATTTTTTAAAATACATGCTGGAAGCTCCTTTCTGGTAGATATAAAAATTTATAGTTTTTAGGCCATCGTTTCCGCCGGTCGTCCCTATCCGGCGTTTGAATATGTTACATCTTCCTGTTTCTCAATCCAATCGTCAATCTTATCTCTTCTAAACCGCCACTGGCCGACAAGCTTTACTGCCGGAACCTTATGCTGTTTAAGCCACTCATAAATAGTGCGCTTGGTCACCTTTAAATAGCCGGCCAGCTCTTCAATTGTCATTAGCGTCTCATAATGCAACATAATCATACCTCTATCTTTTGAACTATATGATAAATAATAAGTGATGATTTGTCAAGGAAAATCTTAACATTTTTTAACATACCGATACATATAAGGTAATTTTAGTGAATAAATATGCATTTATTCCGGTGAGAGGGCAGTTTACGATTGTTTTGAGGCAGGTAGCCCTAACTATGCGAATAACTTGAGATAACCCGGAGTTAACGTTTGAGGGCTTCTTTAAATCTTTTAGTAAGTGCAGGAATGATTTGAAAGAGGTCTGCGACAATTCCGTAGGTAGCTACTTTAAAGATAGGTGCTTCGGGGTCTTTATTGATCGCAACAATAATCTTTGATGACTGCATACCGACTAAATGCTGGATCTGGCCGGATATGCCGCAGGCAAAATAGATTTTAGGCGCAACTGTCCTGCCGGTCTGGCCTACCTGGTGCGAATAAGGCATCCAACCGGCATCTACTGCCGCGCGCGATGACCCCACCGCTGCTCCCAGTACGTGAGCCAGCTCTTCCAAGAGCTTAAAATTTTCCGGAGCCTGCATGCCGCGTCCGCCGGAAACAATGATATCGGCTTCGGCTAAATTCACCAGTGTTTCCACTTCTTCCACGATATCCAGAAGCTTCGTCCGCGAAGCATAAACCGCAGCGTCAAAACTCTCCCTGATAATCTTACCCTTTCTATGCTTATCCGCGGGCATTACCTGCATCACCTTGTGCCTTACCGTAGACATCTGCGGCCGGTGGTTAGGGCTGATAATCGTAGCCATAATATTGCCGCCAAAGGCCGGGCGGGTCTGTAAAAGAACCTTCTTCTGCGGGTCAATATCCAATCCCGTGCAGTCCGCGGTCAAGCCGGCGTTGATCCTAACCGCCACCCGGGAAATCAGGGAACGGCCGATTGAGGTAGCGCCGCAGAGTAAAATCTCAGGCTTATATTTTTCGACCAGCTTTACCAGGACGTTGGTATAGGGCTCGTCCTGAAAATTTGCCAGCTCCGGTGACTGCACCAGATATACCTTATCCGCGCCGTGCCAGATCAACTCATCCAGCTGGTCATCCATGTCATTGCCCAATACCACGGCGCTGACCTCAGTGGAAAGCTTATGGGCTAACTCCTGGGCCTTGCCTAAAAGCTCGTAGGCCACAGACTGCACCTTTGACTTTTTTTGCTCGATAAACACCCAGACACCCTTATAGTCCTTAATATCCGTAACCACGCAGGAAGCTTGGGGTTTTTCTAAAAGAATGGCCTTGAGTTTACAGGCGGGAACACAGGCCCCGCAGAGATTGCACTTATTTAAATCAATCGCTGCCTGCTTGCCTACGGGCACGCCTGCCGGGCCAAGCTTATCCATTATTCTTATGGCATCGAACGGGCAGGCCTTTATGCATAAGCTGCAGCCGGTGCATTTCTCTATAATAATCTGTATGGGCATATTTGCGTGTTGCATGTCGCAGGTCGCAGGTTTCAAACATGAAGCTTGTAACCTGTGACTTGTGACCAGTTAAATTTCAGGTTTTAATAACGCAACTAATTTCTCAGCTACTTCTTGGGGCTCTCCCTGCAATACCTGGCCGCCAGTTCTTGGTGGTGGGGTAAAGATCTTAACAACCTGGGTAGGCGACCCGCAAAGCCCTATCTTCTGGCTGTCCAGCGAAAGGTCTTTTTGCGACCAGGTAATAATCTTTGCCTGCTTTGCGCGCATCATCCCTCTTAACGAAGGAATGCGCGGCTCATTTATCTCCTTGACTACGGTCAGCAGGGCCGGTAAAGGCGTTTCAATGATTTCAAAGCCCTCTTCGGTCATGCGCTCGCAGCGCAGCGAATTATCCCTTACCTCTTCTATCTTTTTGACATAGGTAACCTGAGGGATATCCAGATGTGTAGAGATTCCCGGACCTACCTGGGCAGTATCGCCGTCTGACGCCTGTTTGCCACAGATAATCAAATCATACTGTCCAATCTTCTTAATCGCTCCTGCCAGAGTATAGCTGGTCGCCCAGGTATCACTGCCGGCAAAGGCGCGATCGGAAAGCAGTATCCCTTCGTCTATGCCTAAGGAAAGCGCCTCCCGCAGGGCGGACTCTGCCTGCGGCGGACCCATCGTAATCACCAAGGCCTTGCCGGAAAATTTCTCCTTCAGCCGGACTGCCTCTTCAATGGCGTACATGTCAAAGGGATTGATAATAGACTTAACACCTTCACGCACCAGGGTATTGGTTTCCGGGTTAATCCTGACTTCCGTAGTTTCCGGGACCTGCTTTATGCAGACGATGATCTTCATATTTTTTAACGGGTGGAACCCCCTCAACCTGAAGGTCGAGGTTCCCTCCCCGCAGCAGAAACCAATCTTCGTTCTACGTTTATCCCCAGACTAAAGCCTGAGGGTTTCTGCGCAGGGGACTAAACATGACTGAACACGTATTTCTGAATCTTGTTTAAATCCTCCTTGCCAATCTCGATAAATTCTATGCCCGCGTCGTATCTCTTGTTCTTGGGGCCGTCCCCCATGGAGAATTCCTTGGTCCAGACCACCTTGCCTACCGCGGATACCGGTTTGTTGCCTTCGGGAAGGTATATCTTCAAATCCAGGACTTCCGACTTTTGCAGCGGTTCGTACACAATCAGGCAGATACCTCCCGCGCCGATATTCTTGCTGAGCGATAACTTTATAGCTTCCGAAGGCAAACGCTTGGCGTAAGAAATATCAGTCAACACATTCAGGCGCACAAACTGTCTTCTCTCTTTTTCTTGTCCGCACATATTCCCACCTCCCTTATTTAGCCGTTTCCTTGATTAACTGAAGGGCAATAATATTGCGCTGGATTTGATTGGTCCCTTCATAAATCTGGGTAATCTTGGCATCGCGCATATACTTTTCCGCCGGATAATCCCTCATATAGCCGTAGCCGCCGAATATCTGGACCGCGTCTGTGGTAACCTTCATCGCCACATCCGAGGCGTAAAGCTTGGCCATCGCGGAATCCTTGCCTACGTCCTTTACTCCCGCGTCAATAGAGCGGGCAGTGGCATAGACCAGGCTGCGGGCCGCCTCTATTTCCGTCGCCATATCCGCGAGCATCCATTGGATGCCCTGAAAACTAGAGATGGACTTACCGAACTGGTGGCGCTCCTTGGCGTATCTGACTGCCGCGTCCAAAGCCCCCTGGGCAATACCCAAGGCCTGGGCGGCTACACCCGGCCGGGACTTATCAAAGGTCTTCATCGTCACGATAAAACCCATGCCTTCCTTGGCCAGCAGATTCTGCGCAGGCACCTTGCAGTCGGTAAATACCAGCTCGCTGGTTACCGAAGCGCGGATACCCAGCTTCTCCTCTTTCTTGCCGAAGGTAAAACCGGGTGTACCCTTTTCCACGATGAACGCGGAAGCCCCGCGGGCACCCTTGGTCTTGTTGGTCATGGCGATAATCGTATAAACCTGGGCCTCGCCGCCGTTGGTAATAAAATGTTTGGTGCCGTTTAAAATATAATAATCGCCTTCTTTTCTGGCTGTAGTCTTAATCGCCGAGGCGTCCGACCCTGCTTCCGGCTCGGTAACGCCGAAGGCGGCAATCTTTTTACCGCTGGCTAAATCCGGAAGGTACTTTTTCTTCTGCTCATCACTTCCGAACAATATGATCGGGAAAGTCCCCAGGGCGGAAGCGGCATAGCATACCGCAATCCCCCCGCAGCCGCGCGATAACTCTTCGGTGGCAATGCATAAGTCCAATACCCCGCCGCCGGTCCCGCCGTATTCCACGGGGACAAAGACCGCGAATAAGTCCGACTGGGCTAAAATCTTCATCACCTCCCAAGGGAATTTCTCGCTCTTGTCGTATTCGGCAGCAACCGGCTTTATTTTTTCTTCGGCAATCTGCCGGCACAACTGCTGTATCATCTTCTGCTCTTCGGTCAATAAATAATCCATTTATTCCTCCCGTTACAATTGTTTAACCAGGGGTATTTCATGACAATCGGGAAACTTAGGGCAATTGATGCACTCCGCCCAAATCTTATGCGGCAGCGCGGAATGTTTAATCCTGCGGAAGCCGAACTTCCGGAAATATTCCGGCTTATAGGTAAGCACGAATATCTTCTTTGCCCCCAAATCCTTTGCCTCTCTTAAACAGGCAGATACCAATTCTCTGCCTATGCCCCTCTTTTGTTCTTTCTTCGCTACGGCTAATGATTTTATCTCGGTCAAATCGCCCCAGGAAACATGCAAAGCACAGCAGCCGATAATTTTTTTACCCTGAACGGCCACCCAAAAATCGCGTATATTTTCGTAGAGTTCGTTTAAGGAACGCGGTAGCATCAGATCCTGCCGGGCATAAGAATTAATCAAATCTTGGACCTGCTTTATGTCTTCTATTTTTGCCTTCCTATTGACCATATCCGACTCCTGCGAACTATGAACCATGAACTACTTAATTTCCGTCCCCTTCGCCACTACCACTATACCGGATTCGGTAACATGAAATCTTTTTTTGTCTTCTTTCGGGTCATAGCCGATAACCGTGCCCTGCGGTATATCCACATCCTTGTCGATGATTGCCTTTTTTATCTTGGCATACCTGCCGACATTGACCCCTTCCATGAGTATGGAATCGTAAACCTGGGAATAGCTGTGGATTCTCACGTTGGGGGAAAGTATCGCACGCTGCACCCGGCCTCCGCTGATGATTGAGCCCGAAGAAACCAAAGAATCAAGTACTAAGCCAACCCGGCCGGCAATCTCTTCTCCGGCAAAAACCGTCTTCACCGGTGGAAACTGCTCCTGGTAAGTCCTGATCGGCCACTCGTTATCGTAGAGATTGAACTGCGGGTTAACCTGTACTAAATCCATGTTTGCCTCGTAATAGGCGTCTATTGTCCCGATATCCCTCCAATAAACCGCCTCCCGCTTATTCTCGTCCTGGAAATTATATATGAAAACCTTCCGGCCCTTCTGCAGCATCTGGGGAATGATATCCTTCCCGAAGTCGTGCGTCGACCCTTTGCTTTTTACATCCTCCAATAATTCCTCTACCAGGATGTCTTTTTTAAACACGTATATTCCCATGGAAGCGTAAATCTTATCCGGGTCAGAAGGTATAGTCTTAGGGCTGCGCGGCTTTTCCTGGAAGCCTTTGACCCTACCGGCAGTATCTACCTCAATCACCCCCAGGTGGGGCGATTTGTCCTTGCTTACCTCTACAACGCCGACCATCAAATCCGAATCGGTCTCGCGGAAAGAGTCAATCATCTTATAATAGTTCATTTTATAGACATGGTCGCCTGCCAGGATTAGCACCTCGTCCGCCTTTTCGTCTTCGATAGTATAGATATTCTGGTATATCGCATCCGCCGTCCCCAGGTACCAGGTCTCTCCCACTCTCTGTTGGGCGGGAAGTATTTCGATAAACTGGCCCAATTCCGAAGGCAGGATATTCCATCCTAAGCGGATGTGCCGCTGCAAAGAGGCGGATTTATACTGAGTAAGGACATATATCCTGCGTAAGCCCGAATTTATACAGTTGTTCAGGGTAAAATCAATAATCCGGTAAATGCCGCCAAAGGGGACCGCCGGCTTTGCCCGGTCGCGCGTTAAAGGAAACAGCCTCTCGCCCTTTCCGCCTGCCATGATATAGGTGATTACCTTGTGCATCATTTTATTAATACTCCGCCCAGGCCGCGCCGGATCATCATCACGGCAATCGCCGCAAGCAATATGTACATAATCTTAGAAAAGGCGCGCGTGCCGCTTGCGCCCATTAGCTTTATGATCAGGTCCGCTTTTACCAGGGTAACCCAGGCGATAATCATGTTTACAACCAGGGAAACGAAAGTAGCGGCAAACCCGAAGTTATCCAGCATCATCAACGTCGTGGTCAATACCGCCGGCCCGGTAATTAACGGCGTGCCTAAAGGGAACACGCCTACGTTCTTATCGTGGTCGTCGGTTACCAGGACTTTCTTTGCCCCGGGCAGCAAGAGGCGCACCGAGATAATAAACAACAGCGCCCCGCCGGCAATCTGGAAATCGGCGATGGTGATACCGATAAACCTTAATACCGCCTTGCCGATGAGCATGAAGGAAACCGCCATCACCGTGGCGGTGGTAATCGAATCAACAACAATCTTCTGCCGCTGCTTTTTATTCACCCCTTCTACCAACGAAATAAACAAAGGGATGTTGCCGATCGCGTCCACCGCGACAAATATCGGTATGAATGCCAGTAGAAACGGCTCGCATATCTTTAGCATAGTCATATATTATATATTAGGGCTTATCAAAAGGCAAGAAAAATGAGCGCATATGTCAAGCCAAATTAGAAATGTCCTAGTTTTACCAAATTAGAAATGTCCTATTTTGTTCTTAAGCTGCCGGGTAATTTAAAACCAACCCTCCAATAGCTATCCTTGGAAGGGATATAGCTT
>Ga0315279_10000349_pt1 | contig 96277 bp, 113 predicted proteins | sample YL17G06_20_MG_FD_203694 | JGI IMG/M metagenome (GOLD analysis project Ga0315279, IMG submission 203694) | Sediment microbial communities from Yellowstone Lake, YNP, Wyoming, USA - YL17G06_20 | ecosystem: Environmental > Aquatic > Freshwater > Lake > Sediment | place: USA: Wyoming | collected... | reverse complement strand
GCTACGGTGATGTGGCGGGTATAGTGGTTCAGACGATGGTGGGCATGGTTCACCAGACGGCCATCCAAAATCTCGTTGCGCTTGAGGCGAAAATAATCACTGGAAACCCATCAGTTGCACGAGTGTTCTATGCTGTCAGGGACGTAGCTGGGAAGAAGCCTTATGTCATAGGCATAAGGGCCGTCCAGACGCAGGATTTCTTGACTGCAACTGTTTCAGAAGTATCGTGGACAACACTTGACAAAATTGCGGAAGAGGTAATTGCGAAATGCCCAAATGTGTCAACAGTATACTATGATGTAACGCCCAAACCACCAGCAACCATCGAGATGGAATAGCACATGTTTCATGTCAGAGTAATCAAAATCGAATCAATACGCGACCTCGACGGAAACCTAGGCAAACGCATAGAACTAATCGAAGAACGGGAAATCCCCCGTCTCAGCGCAATCAGAGCACCAACCGAAGAAGCCCAAGTCGTCCAGGACGTGCTTCAGGCTCTGCAACAACAGATGCCGATATTCCCACAGAGAGGCCAGATCGCGCTTCCGAAGATAATCTTCTTTCTAACCGAGCCAGAGTACGAGAGCCTAGGCATAAACTTCGACGTGAACCAAGTCTATGAAGTGAATCTCGCAAACCAAACTGTACAATTCAGGAAAATCGCATAAGCTCACTTCTCACGCGCTTCAGAGCCAAATGCTTCGGATGAAAAGACAAAACGAACATCATGTTTCTGAGTGCTGAAAGGATTTTTTGCGTGTCAGACTTCTCCCCCTTGTCATTATATATCGGAATGGGGTCATCATTTCCGTTCTTGTAATAGACATATATTTGCGTGAATTTCTCTCTGAACTTGACGATTTCCATGTTCAGGTTGAGCAATCTCGCCACTTGTTGCGTGGCCATGCTCACTGTTCTTATCCGATCACCACGGGAGGCAGAATTCGAAGCGTAGACGAGCAGTTTTCCATCGTAACCATCGCTCAAGACAATCCACCAGCAAATATCGCTGCATTGAAGCCTTTTAAGACAGGTGCCGAACCGACTCTTAGGAAAGGCGGAGAGAGTTAAGTTAAAGTGAACGAATACAAACTAGGATGCGAGCTGTCAGATTGCGGTCAAGGTAACCCTAATGATGACAAGGGCACACGTTTTCGTAAGCGGCAAAGTGCACGGCGTATTCTTCAGAGCCGAAACCAGATATGAGGCCAGAAGGCGAAACGTGAAAGGCTGGATTCGCAACCTGCCCGATTGGAGGGTAGAAGCCATATTTGAAGGCGAACAGGAAAACGTGAAAATGATGATAGAGTTCTGTAAGTATGGGCCACCAGCCGCAAAGGTCACGAATGTTGATGTTATTTGGGAAAGCTACTCAGGTGAGTTCAAAGATTTCGAAATGAAATACTGAGACGTTTCCAAACCTCAAAAGTCTGCAAAGCGACTCAGCCTTATGTTCAGCCTCTAACTTGCTTTCTTAGGTATTCTGAAGTGTGAAGCTTTTCCTGCGCTAATGTATTCTCCACCGTTCGCACGTACTGCAGAAGCTATCTTCGCAAAATTCTCCGAACCCAAGAACTGACGTGGCTTTATTACAACGTACTCTTCCTTCTCTTCGAAACTCAGCAGGTTTTCCAAGTCCTCCGGAAACATCATCTTAATGTCCTCTATCGCCTTAGACTTTTCAGCGTACCTCGGCAATGCGGGCGCAGGTGCAGCAGCAGTTGGCGTCGACGTCAATGGCTGCGTCATCTTTTCAACAGCCAGAGATTTCAGTGAAGCCGATACCTGCCTCAAGTCTTCCATGATCCCATTCAGAATGACAACTAGTTCATCCACTCTTCTAGTGAGACTTTCAATCTTCTCTTTGTCCGCACTCATAATGGCTTCTCCTTCCAGACCCTTAATGCTTAACGCATTTATTAATTGTTTTTGACACTCCATAGTTAACTTGCATCATCGGAGCGCATAGACAACATGATCGAGATTGACGGAGGCCAGAAGAGCGGAAGTGGCACAATCCTCAGATTATCCGTTGCCTTTGCCGCCATTATGGGCGAACCCTTACATATCTACAACATCAGACAGAACCGGCCCCAGCCAGGGTTGAAACCTCAACATTTGGAAGCAGTTCTGACTGCTGCAAGACTGTGCAATGCCGAACTGCAAGGAGCAACCATCAACTCGAGAGAACTTTGGTTCAAGCCAGAAAAGGTAAAAAGCGGAAAGATCGAAGCAGAAATAGGCACAGCAGGTAGTATTCCAATGCTTCTGCTGACCGTCTTGCCTATATGTGCAGTTGCAGAAAGCGCAGTGCAATTGCACGTTTTGAGAGGTGGAACAGACGTCTCGCATTCACCAACTATCAACTACTTGCGCTTCGTATTGCTCCCAACCCTAGGTCGAATGGGACTAAATTCATCGTTAACCGTGCAAAAGTACGGATACTATCCCAAGGGAATGGGCGAAGCAACCTTGACTGTACAACCCTGCAAGACTCTGAACCCTTTGCGTTCAGAAACCTTCGGCGACATAAGACTACTGAAGGGCATTTCAGTGTGCACGTTCTTGGCCAACAGAAGAGTCGCTGAGCGACAAGCAGACGCCGCAAGCAACTATCTGAAAGAAAGAGGCTACACGACAAGCATTCAAATAGTAAATGACCAGTCCAATCCGTTGCAGAAGGGCAGCTCAATAACCTTATGGGCCGAGACTGACAATGGCATAATACTCGGAGCTGATGCCACAGGCGAGCTCAGAAAAACGAGCGAAACAGTAGGTGTGGAAGCTGCCGAGAAGCTTTATGGCGAGATTTCCGCCCAACCTACCATTGATGCACATTTAGCGGACATGCTGATTCCATACACAGCACTGGCGCGCGGCTCATCAGTCTATCTGGTTCGGACCATTTCTGAGCACCTAGAAACAAACATCTGGCTTGCTGAGAAGATGTTGAACGTGCGGTTTAGAACTGAAAGAATGGGTGCTCTCTTTAGGGTGGAGAAGATAGGGTGAAAGAGAGAGGGCAGATGAGAGATACAGTTCACAAGAAACTCGTTCGGGAATATTACTCCAAGAGAGCAGAAGACTATGATAAGCAGAAAAGCAGGACTTGGAAGATTGCGCGAGGCTTCAGCAACGAGGTGACTGAGGCATTAGTTCAGGCCTTGCGAAATTGCAGAAAAAAGCTCGTCTTGGAAGTTTGTGTGGGAACTGGTCGAACGAGCTTCTCCATACTTGAAGAAATCCACCCCCTTGTCGTTGGACTGGATCTGTCAAGGGAAATGCTGAAAGCAACAAAAGCCAAAATGCCGACTTGTGGCCACGCTTTCGACTTAGTCTTGGGCGATGCTGAATGCTTGCCTTTTGCCGATGAGGTTTTCGGGGCTTTAGTTTGCACGAGTGCGATGCACTACTTCGGGAACCTCGGAACCAGTGCAGCCGAGTTTAATCGTGTACTACACCAAAACGGTTGTTTTGCTTATGGAGACCTTACTCTACACGAGTCCGATAAGCAGCATTTTCTTGATAGGCTGGAAAGAACGATTTCGCGCGCTCACGGAAGCTACAACAAACCTTCAGAGGTTAAGAAGATGCTGGAAGAAACTGGCTTCGTTGTTTCCCAGATAACAACAGTTCCATACCGAAAATCCTTCCAAGCATTGATAGAAGACAAGGCAAGATATTTCGGAGTCGCACAAGAGGCTCTCGACAAATGTATAAAGGATGCTGCTGAAGATGAGAGAAAACTCTACGCAACAGACCGTCATGGATTAACTCTGTTTTATACTATAATCAAAGCACTGAAACAGAAATCTTCATAGTGGTTCAATGACCAGACAATCAATGAGCCTGAAAGTGCCCAAAGATCAAGGCGAAAAAACGATAACCCTAGCTAACAAGCTGGGGCTTGTGGACAAAACGCTCGAAATTCAAAGAGACGGTATTTCCATCTATATCCCGCTTTCGCGTCAGCCATCCAAAACTGTTCTAAAGACACTCAAACAGCAGATCTCGAACATCGAAGTATTAGCCTACGCCTTTTCAGAGCGCCTCCGAAAACCGAAGACGCTTTTAGAAATTCTAGAAGGGCAACTGGCTCCGCACTTATTGGCGGTTCTGCCCCGCTCGGCAGACATCGTTGGAGACATCGCCATAATTGAGATCCCGCCTGAACTTGAGGAATATAGAACCGTCGTTGGTGAGGCAGTTCTGAAAGTCTACAAAAACGTGCGGACTGTTCTGGCAAAAGCCGGAGCGATAGGCGGAACTTACAGACTGAGGGGGTTCAGCGTCGTCGCCGGAGAGCCAAGAGTAGCGACTTTGCATAAAGAACATGGGTGCCAGTTCTACGTGGATGTCACGAAAACCTACTTCTCTCCACGCCTCTCATCTGAGCATCACCGAGTGGCAAATCTGGTCCAAGAAGGCGAGACAATTGTGGACTTATTTGCTGGGATCGGACCATTTGCCTTGCCCATAGCAAAGATTCATGAAAACGTGAAGGTCTACGCGGTGGACATCAATCCGGCTGCGATCGAACTGCTTGAAAGAAACGTTAGGCTCAACAGGGTCGAAAACAAGGTTTATCCATTTTTGGGTGATGCAAGGCAAGTTGTCAAGGAGAGACTTTCAGGCATTGCCGATCGCGTGATCATGAATTTGCCAGAAAAAGCCATGGAATTCGTCGACGTGGCTTGCATGGCGCTGAAACCCACTGGCGGCATAGTCCACTTTTACGGATTCGTCAGCTCATCAGAACCTATCGAGAAAATGCTGCAACGCTTCACTGAATCTGTTACTACAACGGGCAGACGAGCCGAAAGAGTTCTGACCACAAAGCTTGTCCGAGCTACAGCTCCATACGAGTGGCAAGCAGTCCTGGATGTCAAAATCCGTTAGACGTTCACGGTCAAAGTGATTCTAGCTTCTTGTTCCGGATTCGTCAGCTTTTCAACGAGCTTTCTTGACACATCAACCGCAGCCTTGTCTGCTTGAATTGCCAACGTTCTATCACAAATATAACTGCTTTTTCTTATCACCACATCAGTCGGATGGGTCAAAATCAGTTGTGGATTTCCTGATGCTTTCACGATCTCGATGATTTTTCCAGTTTCGATTGTCACGGTCAGTCTAGCGTTGTCTTTGCGTAACGCTTCTTTGAACTCGCTATTCAGGTCAGCCAGCCCCTTGTTTGCCGAGACTGCAAGGATACAATTTCCCTTCTTTGTCAAATGGGTTTCTTTCGTAATCTCGAGCGTGGTCTTGTTTGTTGAAAGGACATTTTCGTGTCCGTTGGCAATGATGACTTCTGTGATTTCCATGTATGTGGTTCCTCGTTACTGTACAGTCGATTTTGGCGATAAGAACCTTTACGCCTTTGTTGCCAGACGATGCTAAGCTTTGGACTCTGCCTTTTTCGGTGCGTGCGGCAATGCATATTATTGGGCATCCCAAGTATTATCTCAAATATATAATCCCAAAGCGCATACAGGATGGAGAAGAGTCTGGGAAGCGAAGAGGACGAGAAAACCAAAGATGCCTATCATCCAGTTATAACTCCAACTGGGGCTCCCCAGTCAGTGCATTTTGTAGAATCTCATGATGGCATGCAGGAGCAGAAAACGGAGACGGGCCGAGACGCAACCCGAAGCCCTGGTCAATGTGGAACCCTCGATCGGGAATCACTCAAATCATACTTAGAAAGAAACGTTGCAGCGTTGCCGACAAGAACTTTGCTGACATCATGGTTCGGCGTTCTCATGGTGCTTGTGCAAATTCTGGGAATAGTCTTGGACGTGCAGAGTATCAGAGCTTCTTACGCCCAAATCGATGAGCTAGGCCTTAACCTGAATCTTCTTGTCGTGCTGAGCATTACCGTTTGCTTCGTATCCGTATTCTTTTATTACTTCTTGCTTCGCGTGATTCGAAAGCCCTTCTTGAAAGGGGAAAAGCGGACCATATTGTCAGGACCGGATGTCATTCTGATAGTTTGCGTGTTCTTGGTGGGGGGATTGCTTATGATGTATGTCACGTCCGCAGTAATGCATTTTTCGGGGCATTCTGCTTTCATGAGTTCTGTCATGAACTCCGTCCAATTTGGGTGGGCAACCGGAGCAGTCACAATGAAGCTGGAGTTCTATCTTTGGAACTTACTTGACAACTCGATAATTGTTTGGGGAAGAGCTTCGATGGGCGAAAAACACTTGTACGTTGCAGAAAGAGCAAACGTACTTCATAGCAAAGCGGGTCAAGCGGCTAGATGAATTTTGAGTATTCTCTGTTCGTGTGCGAGATTCCTTTAGGACGACTTGCCATATTCATTCGAGAACATCGATCGAGTCGACTTTGCCGTCGCTATCTAGGTCAAACCCTTGTATGACGGCTGCAAACGTTTCTTTTCCGTAATTATTTCTTAACGTTCTATCATAGAAATCCGTTAGAGCTAATACGCAGGCTTTTGTGCCTACTGCCTTGTTTCCTGCCAAGACTATGATCCGCTTGTTCGGATCCCAAGGATTCTCGATTTTAGCAACCAGCCCTACAGTATCCGCCGTGTAGACTCGGCCAGTCTTCTGGGAGACTAACCCGCCTAACAGAAAACCTTGCTCCGAAGGTTGCATATTGAACCTCGTCGGCAAATATTCGTTTATTTCCTGTGTTAGAACGTTAGTTCCTGGTCCTCCTACAAGTATGAGGTTGTTCCTTTCTTCCTTCTCGGCCTTGACATCAACGTCAAGTTTTACCGCGAATTCTCTAGGCATTCTGGCAAATTGCCCTAAGAAGAACGTTAAGTGTGAAGCATAGTGGCCGTCTCTAGCGCTTGTTTTAAACGGTCCGTGAGGCGTTGGACTTCCCACGACTATTTTCCCTTCGAACGTGCCATCTTCTCGGATGAACTCATTGAAGAACTTCTGAATCCGCTCATCCATGCTCAGCACCGAAGCCTTTCTAATAGTTCTGTATTCTTGCGAAAGCTCTATTCCGAAGGCTGGTGAAGCTGCTTTGTAGTATTTTGCGGTTGCTCCTTTCTTTTCTTCCTCTCTTGTAACGGTTATAGCGCCTGCTTGCGCGAGTTTTCTTATGTGATAATAGACTTTCTGTTCATGGATGCCCATTGCCTTGGCTATTTCCATTGGATACATCTCTTTTTCTGAAAGCAACAACAGTATCTTCCAGCTTAGTCGGTTGAGAATCAGCTTGAGTTTCTGCGGATCTCTTACTAATGCTATTTCCTTGACTTTTTGTGTCTTGTCCTCTTCTAACAGGAGAAGTCTTTTGTCCATTATCGTCGGCTAGCAGTATGCCGTATCCATTATAAAAATTTTCGTTATGGTTCGCCAAAAGCGAAAAGGGTGCAACAATGGATCAATGGAATCTCATGGGGAAAGAATCTAGAAACTCTTTTAGAACTAAAGATTTTCCCTTAAAAATGCTTATTAAATTCAAAGAAGCTTGAATAAGGCTTACGGAAGCAAGAAGTCAAATCATGAGGTTCTGACATGTGTGGCATATTCGGCTGCGTTCTGGGCGATGGAAAAGCCGCTCCTATAATCCATGCGGCATTAAAACGTCTCGAATATCGTGGCTATGATTCTGTTGGCGAGGTAACCGTGAATGATGGTAAGCTCCACATAAAGAAAGATCAGGGGAAAATAGATGATGTGCACTTTCTGCACAACTTGGATGACTTGCCTGGGTCTATTGGAATCGGACATACGAGGTGGGCTACCCATGGAGCGCCAACACAGACTAATGCACATCCACATGTTGACTGCGCGGAACAAATCGCCGTCGTTCACAACGGTATTATAGAGAATTTTGCCGAGTTGAAATCTGAGCTTGAAACTCGTGGGCACGTTTTCAAGTCCAGAACTGATACCGAAGTGATCGCTCACCTGATCGAAGAGAATCTGAAGAGGAATCCCGCTTTGAGTCTTGCTGATGCGGTTCTTGAAGCCGTAAAAAGACTTGACGGTTCATACGCGATCGCGGTAGTGTCAACCAAAGAGCCGAACAAGATAGTGTGTGCTCGAAATGAGAGTCCTCTCGTAGTCGGGGTTAACCAAAATGCCGTCTATTTCGCATCCGACATACCCGCTTTTCTGCCCTTAACAAGCAAAGCCTTGATAATTGACGATGGCGAACTCTTGACGCTTTCCCTTGATGGCATTGAAATCAGAAAGATAACAGATTCACATGTAGTCACTCGAGAACCGAAACTCATAGACTGGTCGCCAGAAATGGCCTTGAAGCAGGGCTATCCGCATTTTATGATCAAAGAAATCCATGAACAACCAGAAACTCTGCGGAACACATTGAGGATGCAAGAACACTATCTGGATCTTATGTCAACCTTTCTCGACCGCGCCCGCGAAGTCTACTTGGTGGCCTGCGGAACATCTTACCATGCTTGTTTGGCAGCTTCTTACATGTTTTCAAAACTTGCTTTTCTGCCCATGTATCCCGTCATAGCGTCCGAGTTTGTGGAACAGCATGGCAAATCAGTCAACATAGACAGCACGATCTTGGCCGTAAGCCAATCAGGTGAAACAGCAGACACTCTGGCATCCGTAAACTGGGCGCGACAAAGAGCCGCAACAGTCCTCGGTTTGACAAATACCATTGGCTCGACGCTAACACGAGTATCAAGAGTCTACATCGGTCAACAGTCTGGACCTGAAATAGGTGTTGCGGCAACAAAGACCTTTACATCGCAGCTTTCGGTGCTGGCTCAGCTAGCTTTGAGGCTTGCGAAGAAGAGAGGGAAGGTTTCGCAAGATGAAATGGACTACTTGGGTGAGAGACTGATTAAACTGCCCGAAACCGTTGAGACGATCCTTAACACGCAAGAGGAAAAAGTGAAGCAGATTGCGAAGAAGTACAAAGATGCGAAGATCTTCTTTTTCCTCGGTCGCGGAATAAGCACTGCCACAGCTTATGAAGGCAGGCTCAAGCTTATGGAGATAGCGTACGTTCCGGCAATAGCCTATCCAGCAGGAGAAAGCAAGCATGGACCCATAAGCCTCATCGAAGCTGGTTTCCCCGTTGTTTTCATATGTCCTAGAGACGAGACTCGCAAAACGTTGATCGGAAACATAATGGAGATGAAAGCCCGAGGAGCTTCAATAATAGCAGTCATCGAAGAAGGCGATGAGGAGATCAGAAACCTGGCCGACGACTACGTAGAGGTTCCAAAGGGAGTTCCAGACGTACTGTCACCTGTACCCTTTGTCACACCACTACAGCTGCTAGCTTATTACATGGCTCTGGAGCGCGGACACAACCCTGACATGCCGCGAAACTTGGCAAAATCGGTAACCGTCAAGTAGTTGCTTCTTATTTCGCATCCTTTTTCAAGATTCAAATACGTTAAAAGCCAGTCTGCTGAATATCTATCAGAGGTCTCTGTTTGGAAAAGGATGCTTGGGAAAAGCTCATTGATAACCTGATGAAAGAAAGCATTCTGCATTCGCCAAATGTGATCAGAGCTATGCGTGCTGTACCCCGCGCCAGTTTTCTTCCGGAAAACATGAAAGAATACAGTGCAGACGACACGCCACTTCCGATAGGTATGGGGCAGACCATTTCCGCGCCACATAGTCTTGGCCAAGCGCCAAGCTAGGCGAAACATGGTTTCAATAATGAATGAAGCCCTCATGTTGGATGTTGGTCATAACCTGCTCGAGGTTGGTGCGGGTTCAGGATGGCATGCCGCCACGATAGCTGGGGTCATTGCGCCTGCGAGTGCGCCTAGGAGCAATTGGGGTCATGTCTATACCGTTGAAATCGTTCAAGGCTTGGCTGACTTTGCGAGAAGAAACATCATGAAGACCGGGTACGGTGACCGCGTCACAATAACCTGTACTGACGGCTCCGCTGGTTATCCAGAAAAGGCTCCGTATGATCGGATTCTCGTTACGGCTGCGGCTCCCGATGTTCCTAAGCCGCTAGTTGAGCAGTTGAAGCTAGGCGGAATCATGCTAATTCCAGTCGGTAGCATATCGCTTTTCCAGAACCTCTTGAAAATCACAAAGGAAGCCAGCGGAAAAACAAAGGTGGAAAACCTTGGAGGTGTGGCCTTCGTGCCCTTGACGGGGCGTTATGGCCACAGTTTCTAAGATTATGTTCCTGATTACGGAATTTCCAATTTCTCTTTGTACGAGGGCAGGTCTAGCCAGCCGTGTCCGCTGATGTTCATACAGATCACTTTTTCCATGCCAGCCTTCTCGGCTTTCAGCCCTTCGTCAATTCCTGCTCGAAGTGCATAGCTGGATTCGGGTGCAGGTAGCCATCCTTCGGTTTGGACAAAGGTTCTTGCTGCTTCGAAGATCAGTCTCTCGTCAGAGGGGTATGCAACGGCTTTGATTATGTTATGCTTTCTCAGCACACTTATTATCGGGGCAGCTGCATGGTATCGTAGACCATCAGCCCTGATTGGAGTCATGTCAGTCTTGTGGCCGAGAGTGTACATCTTCATAAGCGGCGTGTGTTCGGCTATGTCACCAAAATCGTATTTGTACTCTCCCTTTATGAGGTTGGGAGCTGACTCTGATTGGGCAGCCAAAAATTCGCATTTGCGTTTGCCCTTCAGAACTTCGCCGATAAAAGGCAGGGCAAGACCTCCGAAGTTGGACCCGCCGCCTAGGCACCCGATGATCAGGTCGGGTTTTTCATCAATCGATTCGAACTGCTTGATAGCTTCTAGACCTATTACTGACTGCTGCGTCAAAACGTGATTCAAAACCGAGCCCAGACAGTACACAGTGTTCTTGTGGGTCTCTGCATATTCCAATCCTTCTGATATCGCAATGCCAAGTGAACCGGGACTCCTAGGGTTCTTCGCGACAACATCTCTGCCGGCCTTCGTCTCCTTACTGGGCGAAGAGTAAACCTTTGCACCCAAAAGCTTCATTAGAGTTCTTCGATCGTTCTTCCAGTCATAGACAGATTTGACCCAGAAAACTACGCACTCAAGATTCAGCAGGCTTGCGGCGTATGCAAGAGCTGTACCCCATTGTCCAGCGCCTGTTTCTGTGCTCAGCGTTGTCTTTCCCTCTTTCATTGCGTAATATGCCTGTGCAATCGCCGTGTTCGTTTTGTGAGAGCCAGTTGGAGATAAGTCTTCTCGTTTATAGTAAAGCCGGACCTTTTTCAGCCCTAACCTCTTTTCCAAGCGCTTTGCTCGATAAAGAGGTCTTGGTCTACCCATATGAATGTAAAGCTCCTGGATTTCCTCAGGTATAGAAATCCAGCTTTGGTCTGACATTTCTTGTCCTAGGCACTCCTTGATCATGGTTCTCCCTAGGTACTCCATCCGTGATGGACCAGATTCAGGTTCTTTCGGGGGAGGCAGTGGTTCAGGCAGGTCGCGTACTATGTTATACCATTTTTTGGGGAACTCATCTATTGATAGCGTGATCTGATCTATTTCCATGATCGTTCACCATTTTGAAGACCTACACTATTGTTGCCTTGGCATTAAAGATTTCCGCTATGCTTCGGGCACTGTGCGCGGCTGATTATCCAAACCATTTTTCCAGCGTTGTCTTTCCCTTGGACTGAATTATGCCTTTTTGCATCTTCTCCAGAGCTTTTCTGACGCGGTCTTCTGAGAAATCCCTTTGTCTGCAAATAAAGTCCACAGCGCCTTCGACATCAGGCTCTTTCCATTCGATTTTGTAGCCATCCGTAACTTTTGGATGGAGGAAAATCTCTCTGATTTTGTGAGGTTCAGCGGGGAACTCGGCGTTTCGCAAATGCGGTATGGTTTGTTCTATGCTCCCATGTTCTTTTATCAATTTTAAGGCAGTTTTCGGTCCCAATCCCTCTATACCGTCTGGATTGAAGTCTGTTCCAATCAGTATTCCCACGTCAACCAACTGCTCGTAGGTTATGCTGCATTCCTTCAAAACCTGGGCGAGCTCAACAACTTCAGGCACAACCTCAATGAAAACGTTCTTGCTAGGCAGCCTTCTTCGACCAGAAATCGTCACATTTCTAATGAGTTTCGGTGCTCCGAAGAGCAGACTGTCATAATCTTGGCTTGCGCAGTAATCTGCGTCCCCACGTCTGGTCAGGTATGCAGCTTGTGCCTCTCCCTCACTCGGCGCCTGAATCCAAGGGATTCCCATTAGATCCAATAACTTCTTGCTGTCCTCCGCCATGTAATCCTTCAAGCGGGAAGTCGCCTGAGCATAGACACGGGCTTCTTCGATTTTTCCCTCTTTCAGCGCGTGTTCATACCTCACCTGCGCCTCCTGTTTAACTTTCACACGTCTTTGAATTTCGACCTCTTTCAGCGCAGGGGGAATTCCGTCAAAAACATAAATGGGCTTTATGCCAAACTCTACGAGGTTGCTTGTTCTGTAGAGCAAGCCGCTTAAGTGGCTGGTGATTTTTCCGCTACTGTCCTTTAAGGGCGTTCCGTCGGGCTGGCGGATTATGGCAAGAAACTGGTACAGCGCGTTGTAGGCGTCGATGGCCATGGATTTTCCGCCTAAATCCTCCAGTTTCACCACAGTTTTTGGAACAAGGTCACGCAGGTTTACACCCAAAACAACAGCACCTGAAAAATATTGGCTTGAAACTACGATAATAAACTTGCGAATGCCAAACATAGAAAGATATAAGTAAGCTTGCCAATTACAGAACCGCTGCCGAGATGCCGATAATGACTGAAAGAGCATCAACGATAACACTGGTCACATGCACAAGCTGCGGGAAACCGATTCCGCCTGGCGGAGAAGCCACGAAATTCCTCTGTCCAAATTGCGGTGAAATCCAGATTAAACGTTGCGAGAAATGCCGAAAGTTCGGGCGTCCCTACAAGTGTCCGAAATGCGGTTTCATAGGTCCATGAAATGATTGAAGGAAGGTCTGAAGATGGGTAGCGTTGTAGTTACGTACAAGATATTCCCGACAGACATCGTTGAGAATTTCGATGACATGAAGAAGAAGATTGAAGGTAGTTTGCCAGAATCTTCCTCAGTCGGCGGCTACGACGAGGAGCCTGTGGCTTTCGGCTTGAAAGCGCTCCTAGTTCAGGTGAAATTCCCTGAAGAAAAGACTGGCTTGGTTGACGAGTTTGAGAAAAAGCTCGAATCGGCAGAGGGCATCAGTCAAGTTCAGACGATGATGGTGCGTAGAACAAGCAGATAGACTTAAACATTTGTCTTAAACACTAATGTAGGAAAGAACCTCTGTTTCAACCCAAATTATCGTCGTAACATTGGGAAGTGTTCTAATTGAGCGAAGTACAACTGCGTGTTGGAGATGCAAGACAAAGAGATGTTGGGCGAGGAATAGCCCGCATAGACCAGAAGACAATGCAGAAGCTGGGTATAAGCGCCGGCGATGTGATAGAAATAGTGGGCAAGAGAACCACCTCAGCCATTGCTTGGCCCGCTTACAGCGAAGACCAGAACCGCGACCTGCTGCGCATTGATGGTTTCTCACGTAAAAACGCTGGAGTGGCCATAAACGAATATGTTCTGGTCAGACCAGCCAAGGTCAAGACTGCCCTGAGCATCACACTTGCTCCAGTTGACATGAGACTGAATGTTGATGAAGACTTCACCAATTTCGTCAAAAACCGTCTGATGGAAAGAACACTTGTTGAAGGCGACACAACGCTGGTCATGATGCTTGGCCACGCTATACCTTTCACTGTCTCGAAGACACGACCACATGGCATAGTAAAAGTTACGGGTGAAACGAGACTCACGATACTTAACGAGCCTGCGCCTGAAGGAAAAGGTCTGCCGCGGACAACATATGAAGACGTCGGAGGACTACAGGAAGAAATCCAGAGGGTCAGGGAGATGGTTGAACTCCCACTCAGGCATCCTGAGCTTTTCCAAAGGCTTGGAATAGAGCCTCCGAAAGGAGTGCTGCTCCATGGTCCTCCTGGCTGTGGCAAAACATTGATTGCTAGGGCTGTCGCCAACGAGTCTGAAGCCAATTTCTACTCGATCAATGGACCAGAGATTATGAGCAAGTTCTATGGCGAATCTGAAGCGAGGCTTAGAGAGATTTTCCAGCAGGCTCAGCAGAACGCGCCGAGCATAATATTCATCGACGAACTGGACGCTATAGCGCCCAAGCGTGAAGAGGTTACAGGTGAAGTTGAGAGACGGGTGGTTGCTCAGCTTCTAGCTTTGATGGATGGCTTATCAGGACGAGGAAATCTGATAGTTATAGGTGCAACAAATAGGCCGAGCGCTCTTGATCCGGCTTTGCGAAGACCTGGCAGGTTTGACCGGGAAATCGAAATAGGGGTTCCTGATAAGAATGGAAGGTACGAGGTTCTTCAGATTCACACTCGTGGAATGCCGCTGGCTGAGGGTGTTGACCTTAAGAAGCTGTCAGAAATGACTCACGGCTATACAGGCGCAGACCTTTCAGCCTTGGGCAGGGAGACGGCGATGAAAGCCCTTCGGAGGTACTTGCCCCAGATAAATCTTGAGGAGGAACGCATTCCACCGAGCGTTTTGGAAAAGATGGAAGTGAAGATGGAGGATTTCATGGGCGCCTACAAGGAAGTAACACCTACGGCCATGCGTGAAGTATACATTGAAGTGCCGTCGGTTCACTGGGATGACATCGGAGGGCTCGTTGAAGTCAAGCAAGAACTTAAGGAGGCAGTGGAGTGGCCGCTCAAGAGTCCTGAAATATTCGAGAGGCTCGGCATAAAGCCGCCTAAGGGCATTCTAATCTATGGTCCTCCTGGCTGTGGCAAAACGTTGTTGGCGAGGGCTGTTGCCACCGAAAGTGAAGCCAACTTCATATCAATCAAGGGGCCAGAAGTCTTTTCGAAGTGGGTCGGTGAATCTGAAAAAGCGATCAGAGAGGTTTTCCGAAAGGCTCGCATGGCGGCGCCTTCCGTAGTGTTCTTCGATGAGATTGATGCGCTTACCCCGCGTCGGGGAATGGGCTTTGGAGACAGTGGTGTGGGCGAGCGCGTCATCAGCCAACTTCTTACCGAAATGGATGGGCTCGTGACGCTGGAGGACATCGTTGTTATTGCTGCCACGAACAGACCTGACATCGTCGATCCTGCAGTGCTCCGTCCAGGCAGGTTTGACAGAATGATCTACGTGCCTGAACCAGACGAGAAGAGCAGGCTCCAGATATTCAAGATATATACGAAGGACATGCCATTAGCAAAAGACGTTGACGTGGCACAGTTGACAGTAATGGCCAAGAACTATTCAGGCGCCGACATTGAAGCACTATGTCGAGAAGCCGCATTACTTGCCTTGAGAAGGAACATCAACTGCACTGAAGTTACATTGAGGGATTTCGAGGAGGCGCTCAAGAAGATGGGTCCGTCGGTCACGCCTGACATGGAGAAGTGGTACAAGAATTTCATGCAGCAGGCTCGCCAAGTGCAGAAACCGTCAACGCCTGTTGCATAAGGAAAAGTGCTTGAGCCTATGAAAACCTGGAAAACGCATCCCGCCTACTTCGTCTTGCTGGGGTTCTTGCAGAAGAAAGGCGCCATGACGGACACCGATCTGTTTGAGGCGCTTACAGACGAGTTCGATGACTTGGGCTTCAAAGACTTCAATGAACTGCTCATGAGGTTGGAGATCAGCGGAAAGATACGAACTAGTTCTATGGCTCGCGGAAAAAGACGAATCGAACTCAGAACTTGAAAGGATGACCTTAGCTAATTCATTAGTGTTCCGCTCATGACGATTGACTCAGATGTGATAGTAGTTGGAGGCGGGCCCTGCGGGTCATTTGCAGCTCTGAACATCGCAGAGCACGGTGCAGGCGTCACTGTTTTTGAAGAGCACAACGAAGTCGGCGTTCCATCACACTGTCCGGGTCATTTGAGCATTAAGGGTCTCAGAGACTTGGGCCTATATCCTCTGCCCGAAGGTATCGTCGAAAACTCTTTTGCTGGGGCCATTTTTCATTCACCTAATGGCAAGAGATTCTCAGTTCGCCTTTCCTCGCCAGTAACGTGCGCAGTCAATCGTGCCCTTTTTGATAGGCACATTGCGAACCTAGCCGAAGACGCCGGCGTGCGCTACTGTCTGGGTAAACGTGTTGAGTCGCTCATAATCGAAAATGGAGTTGTCGAAGGAGTGTCTGTAAGCCAAGCCGGGAGAGAGGAGAGATTTTCAGCTAAGCTTGTCGTAGATGCGGAGGGGGTCTCTTCACGGCTTTTGAGACAGACAGGCTTAACGCTGCTGTCTCAGCGCAGGATTGTTAGCGGAGTTGATGCAGAAATCGAATACGTCAATGATGCTGAATCGGACATGGTTGAGGTTTTTCTCGGAAAAGAGTTTGCCCCAGGCTTTTATGCATGGCTGGTCCCTATTTGTAATGGAAGGGCGAAGGTCGGTCTAGCCGCAAATTCTGGTAACCCGAAGGAATTTCTGCGAAAGTTTATCGAGGAACATCCAGTGGCTTCAAAGAAGCTAGGCAAGGCAAAGGTTTCCAAAATGGCTTTTCATCCGATAACACTTGGAGGGATGATCCCTAGAGCCTATTCAGACGGATTCCTAGCTGTGGGTGATGTAGCCTCTCAGGTGAAACCAACGACTGGCGGCGGTGTGGTGCTTGGAATGAATTGTGGGAAAGTTGCTGCTGAAGTTGCTTGCACGGCTTTGCGCGAAAGGGATTTTTCGGCGGAGCTTCTTGGAGCTTATCAGAAACGCTGCAAAGAATTCCTGAGTTTTGATCTTCGTTTTATGCTCAGGGCTCGCAAGCTTCTTGATTCTATGCCTGATGAAAAACTGGATCAAACCGTTGAATTGTGCGCCAAGCTCGGCTTGGAAAAAGCGTTGCAGAGGGTCGGCGACATAGATTTTCAGGGGCGATCTTTTCTGCGTGCTTTGGGAAATCCAAGGATGTTGGCGGTTCTTGGATGCTTCTTCTATTTTTTTCTTTCTGCGAATCCTTAAAATCTGTGATGGAATAATGTTGATTGGCGGTTGCGTTATTCATGTCTGAGTTTCGATATAAGCAGGTCATAGTCTTTCATTCTGATTTGCAGTTAAGCAAGGGTAAGGCTGCAGTGCAAGCTGGACACGCGGCAGTTTCATCTTCTGAAGAGGCTCGCAAACACCGGAAAGAGTGGTGGGAAGATTGGATCGTGGAGGGGCAGCGTAAGATAGCTGTTAAAGTCAAGAGTGAAAAGGAACTTTTGGAACTGGAGAGCCAAGCCAAGGAATTAGCGCTGCCTTGTGCGTTGATTGTTGACAGAGGATTGACGGAAATCCCGCCTGACACGATTACTTGTCTAGGGATTGGGCCTGCACCTTCAGAAAAAGTGGACAAGTTGACTGGGCGACTACATCTTCTATAGATGGGCGATATGTATCTTGCTTGTTCCCAAGTTAGAGCAGCAGATTGGCATCGAGGTTTACGCCACAAAATCATTCGGCATTGGCGGTGTCATTCGCAGAAGTATTGATGATTTTGTCGTCGAAGAAGTATTGGTTGATGGCTCTAAGGCGGAGGTGAGCCTCTCTGCAAAGAATGAAGCCTTGGGTGCCTCGCCTTCTCCAAATCGTCATCTGCTATGCGTTCTCGTCAAACGAAACTGGGATACTCTTTCCGCGGTGAAAGCCGTTGCTGACCAGCTTGGCATAAGCATGGGGCGAATCAATACCGGGGGCATTAAAGACGCGAAAGCCGTTACGGCACAGCACATCACGATTGAAGACGCATCTATTGAAGATGCTCAGAGAGCGCACATTAAAGACATTGAAGTGCGCCCTTTGGGCTACGTACGTAGCAAGCTTTCGTCATACTACCTGCTCGGAAACAGTTTTCGAATAACCATAAGGTCGATAAGCTATTCCGCACCCGCTATCGAAAAGCGAATAGCACAGACTGTTGAAGAACTCAAGTCGCTCGGCGGCGTTCCCAGCTTTTTCGGGCATCAACGTTTCGGCACAACACGACCCATAACGCACTTAGTGGGAAAAGCTATCGTCAAAAGGGACTTCAAGAAAGCTGCAATGCTTTTTCTGGCTGAACCAAGCCCACATGAACATCCATCTTCAAGACTGGCACGCGAGGCCCTGCAGGAAACCCAAAATTTCAAACAGGCTCTCCGAGACTTTCCAAAGCAGCTACGCTACGAACGGCTGATGCTTCGACGTCTAGCTGAGAGGGCAGATGATTACTTAGGTGCATTTGAGCGGTTGCCAGTGAAGTTGCAGATGCTCTTCCCTCAAGCCTATCAGTCTTACCTTTTCAACAGGTTCCTGAGCAGAAGGATCCAAGCAGGGCTTCCTTTGGACAGGACTGAGGTCGGCGACTATGTTGTTGCTGTAGAGCGTTCTGGCCTGCCCATGGTGACCATGTTCAAAGTTGTTGCTGCCGAAAACCATGCTGAGGTCAACAAGGATATACAAGCTGGAAAGATGCGCCTAGCTCTGCCGCTAATCGGTCTAAAACAGCTTCCTTCGCTTGGGGCTCAAGGGGAGATCGAAAAGAGAGTTCTGGAACAAGAGGCCATTGCGAATAGAGATTTCAGGATCGAAGGAATATCTGCTATGAGTTCAAGGGGAGAATTGAGATCCGCTATAACTCTACTGAACGACTTTTCGCTGGATGAGGCAGCTTGCGATTCAGATGATCCGTCCAAACGTGAAGCCAAAGTGAGTTTTACGCTTTATCGCAGTTCCTATGCAACGATTATTCTGAGAGAAATTATGAAAACACGTAATCCCCTGAAAGCAGGCTTCTAGTAGACAACGAATTGCATTACTCTTATGCGGTTCTCTTCCACGTCTTTCCTGCTTTCTTGGCATAGGCACATTCAACATGCATGGTTTTGGCTAGCCGTTCCAGCTCCTTTTCGCTCATCCATTCAGTCTTGAGGTAATCAAGGATTCTTTCGTCGCTTAGTCCCATTTTCCTGGCTTCTTCAACTGCAAGGCGGTAAGCTTCAACTTCGGTTGGTCTTTCCGTATAGGTGAATCTGTCGTCGAAAAGCTTCTTTCCCTCCGAGAATTGTCTGACGTGGACAAGTTCGTGGATTATGTCAAGGTATATGTCGATTATGTTGCCTTCTTTCAAGTAAGTGGCGCTGACGAGAAGATGACCATCTTTTTCGCTGACACCCATGTAGCCTCTTATTCCAGCAAACTCCACCTTAAGATCATTGAGCACCTTCTCAGTGTTTTCGCCAAAGATTCCTCTGACTGCTTCGATTTTTTCAAAGCCCTTGAAATAGTCTGTGAAGGGATAGGTCGCAACCTTCACGTTGCGTTCGATCTCAACCTTCAGCTTTGAGTTCGTAATCGCTGATCCCTCTCCATGGTGCGTGTCTTATAAGAAAATACATTAGTAGAGCATATTTCTGTATAAGCTTTGACAGGTAAGCCACGGTTTGTGTGCATAAGTGTGTGTCTAGATGTTTCACGTAAAAAAGATGTCGGTTGAGGACTTCACGTTTGCGATCCCTCTTACTGATCAGATGGGCTGGAATCTGGCAAGGAGCGACTTTGAGTTTATGATGGAGCCTGAGCCTGAAGGATGTTTTGTTCTATCTGAAGACTTGGAAAGGATCGGCATTGCATCGACGGTCAGTTTTGGCAAGATAGGCTGGTTCGGAAACCTGATTGTAGGTGAAAACTGTCGAGGAAAGGGTGCTGGGTCTTTGATGGTTAGACATTCTATCAAATATCTTAAGACTAAGAATGTAGAAACGATAGGTTTGTATGCGTATGCGGAACGCACTCCTTTCTACAGAAGATTAGGTTTTAAATGTGAGTCTGATTTCATGGTTTTGAAGGGAAAAGGCTTTACTTTACCTGTTAGGGCTAATCTGAGAGAACCAAGTAAAAAGGATGTAATGAAGATCATTGATTTCGACCAATATTGCTTCGGTTCATCGCGAAGAAAGCTACTGGAGCCGATTCTTCCTGACTCTGATAACCTGTGCTACATGCATATTGAGGAAGAACGAATCCTGGGATGCGTCATAGCCAAGGTGTTTGGGAAAATGATTGAACTCAGAACGTTGGCGTGCGCGCGGGGACGCAATGACATTGCCGTTGATCTTGTGAAAGTCATGCTCAACAGGTTGAAGGACTTTGAAGTCTCAACATGCATTCCGAAAAAGGAGACACCTATCATTAGTATGTTGATGGAGTCTGGCTTCAGCAAGAGCTTCAAAGCCGCAAGGATGTTTCTCGGGCCTTCAGTTGCGGGAAACTGTATCTATCTAGCGGAATCACTTGAGAGAGGATGATCAAATTGTCTATGGATCTTTGCAGAATCATACTTGAGGATTTTCTGAAAACTTCGTGGCCATGCGTCGAGACTCTAGTGAACGAATTGACCGCTTTCAAGGAAGACAAAAGACCACAGATTTCTATGTTTTACTTCAAGGACGGGCAAAGAATCGATGTCGCCCTCAGCGGGGGGCTATTCTTTCTAAGAGCTTCCGTTGAATACTCAAATCCGCAGCTTACTGTTGAGGAAGTTCAGGGAATAATAGCTGCCCGTCTTCTCGAAGCCTGTGGCGTGTACTTCCATCAGTACGGCTTACACGCGCCTGATGAAAAAGAAGTCAGTACAATTTGTGACATGCTGAAGAAGCCTGCTCAAGGGCTGATTCTTCCGTTTCTTCTAAACACCGACGACATCGAACCGGACAGGTACTCAATGAATCCGTTGAAGGAGTCCATAGTGAATAGTGGACAGAGCGCTTTTCCATGTGGGACAGTGAAAACCGAACAGCTCATAATTGACCAGAAGTTCGCTCAGAAGTATGACGGTTCACTCATCTGCAAAGATGAAATAGAACGGATATCGCGGCATCTTCAGGCATGCAATAACAGTTACATGGACATGGTAGATGCGGTAAAATACGAGTATCTTGAACGGCTGTCCGGATCTTTCGGGATCAATCTTTGCGTTCACTCCATGCGGCTGCCGCTATCGATTCTGCGGAGGGAATCAACAGATGATTTGCTGCATCACATCATAAGAGAAACCCATACAGATTATCAGTCGATCGAGTGCGTATACAAGTGTATGGGCAGAAGCATGAAGAACCTCACCACGCTTCTGACTGTACCACATTCAGCAAAGGGTTACGGTTCGAAACGCGCAGCCAGAGGCAGAATCTATTTCGACGGAACAAAGCTGAAAAGCGCTAAGATTGACTATCGAACGACTCCGTTGTATCCGAATGCGATCGATCCGACTGACATAAGCGCTGCGAGAGCTGAAGACACCTTCACAGTTTCAGGAGAAAAGTTCGTAGGCTATGATTTCAAGGAGACTCCGTCTTCGCCGCAATTCTTTCTGTATTCCCTTGCGTCACCAGAGAATGCGGTGCTCTGGCATGGAATTGGAGCATTCGGCGCGTCCGAGCTTCTGAAGAGCTACACGACAACGCGTCTAGCCTGTGCCAAAGACCTGTTGATCCGCGGCTTGAGAGAAAAATTTGGAATTGCCGCAAGAATGCCTTTACAGTTTAATCTTCTGCCAAAACACATATGGTTTCACCCAGTACACCGAAACATAGACGCAAGCATCGGCTGCGTTAAAGACATCAAGTTTCTAGCTGACATCGGCATGAAAATGGAAAGCCTTCAGACCGACCAATATATCCGCAAACAAGATTGAGTCGTGAAACCATGTTTCTCAAACAAATCAAGCACATGGGCGACAACTTCACCTATATCATCGCAGACGAAAAAACAAGAGAGGCTGCTGTTGTCGATCCCAGTTTCAACTCTGACACAGTAATTCGGTTGTCAGAAGATCTCCATCTGAATGTGAAATACGTCATCAACACTCACAGTCACGGAGACCACACCGCAGGCAATGAAGACATTAAGTCCAAGTTTGGCACAAAGATCGTCGCTCACAAGCTCTCCTCAGTTAAGAAAGAAATCAACGTGATCGACGGCGACACCATAAAAGTTGGCAATGTTCCCATCAAAGTGATTCACACGCCAGGACACACGGCAGACGGTATCTGCCTGCTAGTCGACGGCAAATTGCTCACGGGTGACACGCTTTTCGTTGGCGAGTGCGGCCGAACCGACTTGATCGGCGGGAGCGCCAAGGACATGTACTACAGCCTTTTCCACAAGCTGGCGAAACTTGATGACGTAGTGGAAGTCTATCCTGGACATGATTATGGGTCGAAACCGCATTCAACGATCGGATGGGAGAAGAGGACAAACTACACTTTGGAAAAACGAAGTCTTGAGGAATTCGTCGAGTTCATGAGAGAACCATGATTGTTTTTTTCCGCGTTGGCTGTCTTGGCCATAATGATTCGACCTTGAGTAGAGTAGCAGAGCAGAACCTCCCAGACACTTTCCTCTTCGAAAACATAGAAAGATTTTTGTTCAATAGGCTAGAAAGTTGAGTTGTGTGTGGAACTTTGACTCAAAGGAAAGATCTTCTCGGTGAACCAGTGAAGTCCATTAGAATAAACGGGAAATTGTCCGTAGATCAGTTGATTCAGCAGTTTAAGGGTTCTGGGTCTTTTGGAGCTGGGCGGCTTTCGCTGGCCTGCGATATTTATGAAAGAATGGTGCGGGACAAGCGATGCACGATTTTTCTAGGTTTAGCAGGCGCCACTGTTCCTGCGGGGATGCGTTCCTTGATTGCAGATTTGATTCGTGAAAGGCTGATAGACGCGGTTGTGAGCACGGGGGCAAACATGGTTCACGATGCAATAGAAGCCTTGGGTGGTCATCATTATAAGGGTCACTGGCTTATGGACGATCATGTTCTTTACAGGTACCATGTGTACCGCATTTATGATGTTCTTGTTCCAGAAGAGGACTTCATTAAGCTGGACTACAAGCTCGCGGGATTATATGACGAAATAGCCGAAGAAAACAAAGGAAAGACTCTCTCTTCAAGCATGTTTGCAAGGGAATTGGGCAAAAGACTCAATGATCAAAACTCGATTCTGCGGGCGGCTTACGAAGCCGATGTCCCGATTTTCCTCCCTGCCGTGCGTGATTCAGAATTTGGATACATATATTATGTCCATGCTTCACGAAGAGGGTTTCAGAATACCCTCTTGCTGGATGCCTTCAAAGACGTCCCCGAGATCATCGATATTTGCAGGCGATCTGAACGAAATGGCATGATAATCATAGGCGGAGGCGTGCCCCGGAACACGATTCAGTCGGCAGCACTTGCGACAAAGTCTGGCTTGGATTATGCCGTGGTGATCACGATGGATCGGCAGGAAACAGGAGGATTATCAGGGTCGACTTTGGAGGAGACAGTAAGCTGGGGGAAACTCAAAGGCAATGCCGACAATGTTATGGTCATCGGCGATGCTATGATAGTTTTTCCGCTCATGGTTGCTTCTGTCATTGAGAGAATTGGCAAAGACTTTGAACGTGCTAGACCTGCGAGCTTGGGGGAATCCAAATGACGAAGAAAAGCGAAGTAGAACAGAAGTTCTGTGGCAATTGTGGCAGCCACAATGCTTACAATTTCCCTGAAGAGATTTTCTGTACGAGACGCTTTCTAGAGAACAAGAATCCAGTAGTAAAGACACTGTGGCACTGTGAAGACTGGCACTTGAACTCGCAGAAATGTCAGTGCGTTGAAGACGTCACCAAACATGAAAAACGATAGGCTTGCTGCCGGTCTCGCAACAAATGCGCATGCCTGGCTTCTGTTTCCATCGACCGAGCACAGTCGGCGTGGGGCCTGCTTTCATGAGTACATGTAGCTTCCTCAGCTAGATCGGTAGAAGTCTGCTCTATCTAATGCGTCTCCTTCGCGTACTTGAATTGGTTGCTCGTCGATTCTTTTTCCAGACAACCTCTCCATTAATTGTCAAAGCGTCAACTTCGAGCAGTGATCGCCATTCAACCGAACGGTTGAGTACGGCTAGACTGAGTATTTGTGCACTTTGTGCTATTGTTCCGCCGTTTCGGAGCTAGTGCCATAGCGTAGGAAACATTGTTTCATAATTCTTAAATTATACCAAGAAAATAATCTACTATGGAGAGGCCCATGGGAGATTGTGAAGAGGGTATTTTCTTTCTATCCATTGTCTTGGCATGTCTCGTCTCATCTGGTTCCTTTGCGCCTATTGTTTTCGCCCAATCTGGGCCGAAGACGCCCACTATGCAGATTCACATCTACCTCCACCCAGATATTGAGAATGCTGCACTAGAAACTGGAACTATTGACATGAACGACTGGCCTCTGATGAAAGACTGGATTGACAAGTGGGCACTAATGCCTTCTGACATCAGTCTACGTGAGTACGTTGAAAACAGCATCATTCAGATTGATATGAACAACCAAATGTGGCCAACGGGTTCTAGCACAAGCAAATTCTACGACCCAGCGGACAATCAGAGCGTCAAATCCGCGGAATTCAGAAAGGCCATCGCTCACCTGATTGGTCGCGAAGCAATCATCCGTGACGTTCTCAAAGGCTACGGCTTTAGAGCTGACCTGCCGCTGACGCCGTGGCAGAGTGCCTATGCGGACATGTACAACTATACAGTTTCGGATTTGATATACAACTACAATAAGACAAAAGCTCAGGAAATCCTAGATGCCGCTGGCTTCACTTTCAACGCTGCCACCAAGATCAGAAGGGATCCGATCAAGGGCGGCGACTTGCAGCCAATAATCTTCTACATCAGACAAGACGACTCGAACCGAAGAAGAGCGGGAGAGCTACTGTGCTCTGAACTGTTGTCTATTGGAATTCCCGTAAACGCTCCGAACCCCGAGCATCTAAACCCATGGCCTTGGATCTGGCCGCCAACATACTGGAACTTGTACACTGGTGGCTGGAACCTTGGTCCAATTCCCGACAATTACTATGACTTGTACTCCTCCTCTATGTATAATCCTGTTCGCCCATGGTGGAGCCCGAATCTCGTAGGATTCTGCAATCACGAGTTTGACGAATGGGCGTCAAAAGTGAAATACCCAACGACGCTCGACGAAGCGCGGGAAGCGGCAATTCAGTGCGGGCGAATTTTCCTTAAGTATTGCCCAGTCGTTCCAGGTTGGTCTCCCAAAGCGGTTAAGGCTTACAGAACTGGTTGGACTGGGATAGTAAACAATGCCGGATACGGCATAGACAATCCTTACACATTTCTCAATATGAGTAAAACTGGAGACATTGTAATCAATTGGGGCTTCAAAAGTGACATCGAGCAACTGAACGTGATCGGCACAGCTTGGACGTGGGATCGCAAGGTTCTCGGACTAATCTACGAGAGCCTTTTGGGCGATAACCCCTTCACTCTAGGTGTGACGGAGTTTCTTATAGCAGGCGGCTACAGCATCGGCTCTTGGAACAGCAAGTATGACACTGAGGCCACAGTTGTAACATTCAAAATACGTGATGATGTCAGATGGCATGGTGACAACGCGTCTCTCACAATTGAAGATGTGGCGTTTTCCTTCGACTACACCTACGAGTGCGCGGTAGAAGGTGAAGCGTATGTCGCATGGAACTATCCACTGATAATAGGCATGAACAGGACAAACATTGTGAATTCCACAGCCATTGAAATATACTATAACTACAGGAGCGCGTGGGCAGTCTATTGGGCTGGACAATTACCGATAATTAGAAAGTCCATATGGGAAAACGTCACCTCAGGAATCCCGGCAAAAATCTATGACCCGATGAACACTGACGCAAATGGCAACAACGTAACAGACCTTCTAGAGGATGGAACCGGCCCATGGACTTTTGCTGCATACAGCTTGGGGAACTACGTCACACTGAAAGCTTATGACCAATACTACTTGACGCAGTCTTTCATAGAAGAACAACTGAGAACGACGTTTCACTATGATTCTGGCGATGTGAACGAGGATGGCATCGTCAACATCTTAGACTCTTCCGTCATGGCTAGAGCGTTGGGCACGGATGCCTATAGCTATCCACATGGCAATGGTTGGAATCAATACAATCCTGCCTGCGATCTGAACAAAGATGGCAAAGTCAATTTGCCCGATCTAGTCAGAGTCTCATGCAATTATGGCAGGACTCAAGGCTAGCTGATTTCTATCCGACTTCTTTTCGCTTCTTCGCCTAGCCTATGGTCTTCAACAAGTCTGATCGCGTCACTATCCCAACGATTTCTTTGCCTTTAGCTACGAGCACACCTTGGCGTTTTTCCTGCATTGTTCGAACCGCATCTGTGCTCGTTTCTTCTTGAACCGTCTGCAAGGGGGCGTCCATAATATCTTTGGCCTTCTCTTCCGCCAAATTCGCATTCAGATTCCTGATTATGGTTTCCTCAGTCACAGTGCCGATGAGCCTGTTTCCATTCATGATTGGCAATTGCGATACTGCTTGTCGCATCATGACTTCGCTAATCTTCAAAATGCTATCATTTGGTCTCGCAAAAATCACCCTCTGGTAATCGTGTCCGTGCATTTCTTCTGTTTTCCTTCAGTTAGAACCACCAAAATCTTGTTTACAGTTGAAAGTCGTGGATCAACCTTTCCCTGTTCAATCTTGGCTACGTGCGCCTGAGAGACACCGGCCATCTCAGCCAGTTTTTTCTGGGTCAATCCTGCTTGAACCCTCAACTCTTTAATGAAGCTGCCTGATATTGCCAGGAAATAACCCTCAGTTATTGCAGTTTATAAGTCAATAAGGCAAAATACATATTTGCTGGTCTAGTTCACTTCTAAACTTCCCAAGGGGAGACTAACCATGCGAAACATAATTGTCGAAGACCTGAGACAGACCCCACTTGAAAAACAACGCATAGAAATCATCGAAAGAAAGGGGCTAGGGCACCCAGACTACATCTGTGACGCAGTAATGGACTCTGTCTCCGTGGCGCTGTGCAAGGAATACCTGAGAAAAGCAGGCATGATACTGCACCACAATGTTGACAAATCTCTGCTAGTTGCAGGCGAAAGCGAACCGAAATTCGGCGGCGGTACAATAAAGCAGCCAATGCTTTTCGTGTTTGGCGACAGAGCGACATCACAAATCGATGGCGAGAAAATCGACATAGGTCAGCTGGCAATCAGAACCGCCAAGGAATGGTTCAAAAAGAACATGCGTTTTGTGGACCCAGACGAGAATGTAAGGTACCAGAATGAAATAAGACCAGGTTCCATAACCCTTACAGATATCTTCAAACGAAAGGGTCACGTACTAGGCGCGAACGATACTTCCGCAGCCGTCGGCTTCGCCCCAATGACCCAAGCAGAAAAAACAGTACTTGAAACCGAAAGATACCTCAACTCAGAAGATTTCAAACATCGTTTTCCTGAATCCGGCGAAGACGTCAAAGTCATGGGTTTCAGGAACGGCAAAGATTTGCGTCTCACAGTAGCGATGGCTTTTGTTGACAAATACGTAAGCGGGGAAAACGACTACTTCGAGAAGAAGACAAGGATCTTGGAGGAAATACACAGGTTCGCTTCAGTCAACACTGATTTCGAAACCATTGACGTACAGCTGAACACCTTGGATGTGAAAGGGCGAGGACTGGGAGGCATTCATCTGACAGTCTTAGGGACGAGCGCAGACGGTAGCGACTCCGGACAGGTTGGCAGAGGAAATCGCGTCAACGGACTCATATCTCTGAACAGACCCTTCTGCTCTGAAGCCGCATCGGGCAAAAACCCCGTCAGCCATGTGGGAAAAATCTACAACGCACTCACGTTCAAATTGGCCCAGCAAGTCTACAAAGAAGTTCCCGAACTCGAAGAAGTCTACATTTGGCTCCTAAGCAGAATAGGAAGCCCTATCGACCATCCGGCCGTGGCAGCAGCCCAAGTCATAATGAAAGACAATGGCTCTGTGCAGAAAGTAAGGCATGAAATCAACGACTTGCTGGATCGTGAACTGGAAAACATAGACAAGTTCTGCCTTGAACTGGCTGATGGAAAAATCAAGACATACTGACTCCGAAGAGAAACTGGCTGCCCTGAGTTAAATACGGTATAGCGCGCGCTCTTGTTGTCGAGGAAGGGGAAATAGCCAGTCTCAGGCTGCAAAGACTTATCATTCAGTTGTTGCACACTATTTTCTTCAAGTTGATACTGATGGATGCTTCAGAAGCCACGAAGAACGCGCTGAGTTGCGTGTTGAAGGCCAAGGATGGCGATAGCGTAGCCATCTTCTGCGATCGGGGAAAGATGGATATCGGTCAAGCCTTCACTAGTGGAGCCTTGGAACTTGGGTTGAAGACTCGTTTGGTGCCTCTCAAAACCGAGGAAAGCGTCTTCCGAAAGGAGATTCCGTCAAACGTGATGCAGATCATATCCAAGCAGCCTCCAGACATCTACGTCAATTTGTTGCGCGGGATCCGCGAGGAAACAGTCTTTCGTGTACAGCTAATCAAGATGGAAACTGAAGGACATAAGTCCCGTTTAGGCCACTGCCCAGGCGTGACAATGGACATGCTTACTGAAGGCGCTCTTGCTCTGAAAACTAGCGAACACAGGAAAATGCAGAGGTTTGCGCACAATCTGATGCGAAAACTTGGCCAAGCCACCAGAGTAAAGATCACGAATCCGCTGGGCACGAATGTTAGTCTGAATGTAAAAGGCAGGCCGTTTTTCACGGACACGATAGTCGATGAGAAGACGAATAAGTGGATGAATCTTCCAACGGGCGAAGTGATAGTGGCGCCCATTGAAGATGGCATGGAAGGTCTGCTGGTTTGCGACATGGCCGTGGGCGGAGTGGGATTGGTAAAAAACCCGATTACGTTCACTTCCAAGAATGGCAAGGTTGTTGATGTTGCTTCCAAGGACAAAACAATGCTAAGTCGCGTCAAAGACTCGTTGCAGACTGATGAAAAGTCAAGCATCGTGGGAGAATTCGCCTTCGGAATAAATCCCAAAGCAAGATTCGTCGAGGAATTTCTTGAAGCTGAGAAGATCATGGGCACGATTCATGTTGCGTTTGGGAACAACTCAAACTTCCCTGGCGGACAAAACCCTTCCAAAAACCATTTGGATCTTCTGGTTTCGAAGCCAACCGTGAAGGTCTTCAAAGAAGACGGCTCAACAGCGGAGGTCTTGAAAAGCGGGAAATTTCAGCTCGAATGAGCTGAAGTGCTGGAACGCTTAAATCCTCGGACAATTTGATTCTATGGAAAAAGGTAGGGACTATGGCTGAAAACGTGGAGCAGAAGACGGAGGAGAAACTTCCGATATCTGAATTCTACAAGGTCGTCGACTCAGTAACGATTTTTAAAAGCGGGAAGTGGTGGGAGGCAATAGTTGTTTTCGAGTCGTATGGAAAACGATCCATTGGCATGTATCTCTGGCAGAAGAAAGATGACGTTTGGAAAAGGAAGCACAAGTTTAACGTGAGAAACTTGGATGAATGGAACAAGCTCAAGGCGGCGATAGAGCAGCTTGCTCCTAAGCTAGCTTCGAAATAGTCTAGCTGCTCGGATTCCGTATCTCTGATTCTTATTCAGTATCATGATGCAAAATTGAATAATTTTATCTACTCAGATTTACTAGAAAACACAGAAGGTTGAACTTCATGGCAGCTTCCGAGCAAGAAGGGAAAGAAACTGTGGGTGACGAGGCAGCAGCTGTGCTGGAGCAGGAAATCGGTGCGGAGGTTTCGGACGGATATGTGGCTCCTGAGGAAGCAAGAGAACCGGGACAGAGATTTGGCAAAGTGAGGCTCAGGTTTGGTGTTCCAGGAGAAAGAAGCGGCTTCATCCACGGGCTTTCTGTTGGTGTTGGAATTGGTTGCATCGCAACTTTTGTCATAATGTGGATTTCCATATACTTCACCCCTCAGTTGCCGCAGAACGTAACCTATGAATCTATGCTTGCAGTATTCATCTACCCACTCATCTATCTGCTCGCAGTAGGTCTAGTTGCTTTGACTGCTGGTATAGTCAGAGAATATTACGTTGCAAGACGCTAGCTCGAGTCATGCGCTTCATCGTTTCTCGTAAATGAACCTTTTTTATAGTCCGCCGTCTAACCGTGTAATTGTGAAGCTCATGCCCCACGCTTTCAGAAATGCTCTGGAAAGAATAGCCGATCAGAAGGGGCCAGGTCCATCTGCAACGTTCTCGGTTTTTCATCTTGTGCGTGCACTTGAGCTTGTTGCTGGGGAAGAGATTGGTCGTAGCAAGCTGGCGGGGGAGTTGGGAGTGGGGGAGGGTGCAATACGTACTATAATAGAGCGATTGAGAGAAGCAGGGCTAATTGCCACCTCGAGAAAAGGGTGCGCGCTAACGGACAAAGGCATGGGCCTTTGGAAAACGTACACATCGGAGCTAAGAAAGATTGAGATCCCAAAGAGCGATTTGACCCTTGGAAAATTCAATTGTGCCATTCTTGTCAAGAACGCTGGAGCTAGGGTTAAGTCTGGAATAGAACAGCGCGATGCTGCAGTGATGACTGGTGCAAAGAATGCCATCACGATGATGGTTAGACGAGGTCGCCTGACTATCCCTTCAGTCAGCGAAGATGTAGGCAAGGATTTTCCAAGAGCCGCGACCGAATTGCTCAGAGCATTGAAGCCTGACGAGAACGATGCGATAGTGATCGCGGGTGCGGACACATTTGAAAAGGCTGAGTATGGCGCGATTGCTGCTGCATGGGTTCTTCTTGATATTGATTGAAGAACGGAGTATATCTGGTCCTTAGTAGGTGTATTTTTCGCCGCTTGCCAAGAGGCGTTCCATGGCTGTGTTGAAGTTTATCATTCCCTCGTTGGTCTTGGCTGAAACTGGAAGCAACAAGAATCTTATTCCAAGCTGGTGAACCGCCCGCATAATATTCCTGCTCAGCAAGCGCTTTGTTCCCTCTAGCTTCTCATCAATTGTGGTTTCCAGAGCGTTCGGATTGGCTGACCAATCTACTATTTCTTTGACTTCCTGTTCTGGAAGCAGATCGCACTTGGACAATACATGTAGCTGGGGCAATAGAAACCTGTTGGAGACTGCGGCTGAGAGGAAAAGGTTTGAAACGTAGTTGAGTGGGTTGTGTGAAAAGACAGCATCGAATAGGTAGACTATGGCTTTTGGTTCTTTGGTCAGCTCCTCGGCGATGTAGGGTCCGCTTGCTCTGAAGGCGAACAGTTCCATTTGACCCGAGGTGTCGACCAAGACTATGTCTGACTGCAGGTCTTCAATCTCTTTCGAGAGTTTCTCAATATCGTCAGCTATCAGATCTGCCGCCATGACGAGCGCGCCGTTTGGGCCTAGACCATATTGGTCCATCAATGTGGCGATGTCCACGTAGTCACGGACATCTACGTCGGGTGAGTATGGAAGCTTCGACGCCCCAGGGTCAAGGTTCACTATTGAGACGTCTTGCTTGGCGTTCGTCAACCATTCGCTGAAAGCTGCTGTGAGCAGAGACTTGCCTGATCCCGCTGTGCCTATTGTGAAAACTATGAACATGCCTCAGTCATTCCTTTTTGAGCATATATCATTTTGATGTATGAAACCTTGATCAGCAAGTAATAGGCTTTTCTGTCAAGATGGGATTTCGGGTGGTTGCGGCTCTGTTGTACCCGTGTAGGATTGTCTGCCTATGACGAACGCTGCTATACCTACGCAGACTAGAACGGCTGTAAGGACTATCAACACCACAAAAAAGGTTGACAAAACAGTTATTGATCTAATTGAACTGTCGTCCGCAGAGTGACTGTTGTCTCCCGACCAGCTTGCACGGACGTAACATATCCCTGAAGCATCTGTACTCCATGCGTATGCGAATTGTCCTCTGGAATCCGTTGCAACTGTGTCTAGGATCATCCAGGGCGAATTGTTCACTCTAATGTAGATTGTGATGTTCTCGTTCGGCAGGCTTGGTGACAGCTGTCCCGAAAGTGCAACGATGCTTCCTTGCAGAAGATACGATGCTGAGGTGCTTAATGTTAATGATGAAGTTACAAGCGATGCGTAACTTGCGGAGACTTGTCCAGTTGCGGTTTGTTCGCTGCCTTCGAGCGTGATTATTTGTGGACTTGTGTTTCTCAAATCAGTTGGGCATTCACCGACTCTCCAGCCGGTTTGCCACTTGTCGCCAGTGCATTCAGCCACGTAGTACTTTGCATTGTTGTGTGTTATGAAGAATGCTTCTTCTCTTGCGTCTTGAGGTGCATGTGGCAAATTGACGGCAATGTTCATGTGCGATTCATTTTCATAGTATAGAAGAACTGCATCGAGACCGCTTGCGTCGACTATTGAGGCCGCGATGAAAGAGAAGAGATCGCAGTCACCTTTGTCGTTCACCATGGTCTCTACTGGGTATCTTGCGGCAACAGTTGATTCGTAAGGTATTTGGTGTACGATCATTAGGACGCCGTTTGTGTAGTCTTCGTCATCAGCATAGATTTGTTTGAGGCTGTTTGCGATTGGTTGGAGTGCATATGGTGTAACGAATTTTGCGAAATCGTGTTCTGAGTTTAGCGTGTGGCTTTTTGTGTTGTAGTATTCAAGAAGTGATTGAGGCACGACTACGTTAAGATCATAATGCGTCGAGCCGTCTGTATGGTCCAGAAGCTGAAAAGACATACTGGTGTTTGCTGACATACTGTATGGAAGAAGGTAAAGCAGGGTACAGACAACTATAACAGCGATTAGCGCTTTTGTCAGCTTTCGTTCGTGTTTTGTCATAGAAAGCTTTGTTGTTCGTCTGAGTTAAGGCATTTGTGAACGGTGGATTAATAGCGAAAATAGCTAGTCAGGTGCCTGTTCCTAATGCTATTTCTTGCAAGGCGTAACATACTGGCAAGAAGTTCTTTGGGAAAATCCTGCCGTCATGCCCTAGATATGTCAACATCTGATGAGGATCAATATTCGTATTGGCGGGATTAGAGCCACCAAGAGACAGTTTGATGCTTACATCGACTGCTTCTTCTTCTGTGGTCTTGTCTTACCGCCGTTTTCTCCGATAAGTTCTGATAGTTGGATTATCGCTTTTCCGAGCCTATCCTTGGCAATCTTGGGGTCTTTTGCAGTTGTCGAGAAGTGCAGTTCAATGTGGGGCATCTTCTCTTCTCCTCTCGGATGGGATTTAATGTAAATGTACGGGTTGGCGCGCATTGTCTGATCTAGCAAAGGAGCCAGTGCTGACTCAAAGATGTCATCGGCGTACAGACTCATTTCGAAAAAGGTTACGTTTCCTGACTCTTTCTTGAGCATGGACGCGATGGTTCCTTCGAAGATCGCTTCCATTTCTGACGGAACACCTGGCAATGCGATCAGAATCGTTCCTTTGACCTCTATCATCACGGCAGGTGCCGTTCCAATTGGGTTTTGCAGGGGTTCTGTTCCTTTTGGCAGCGTTGCCATCTTGATCCTTGGCGGGGTCATCTCGACTTTGTCAATTCTTCCTTGATGAAAGAAAGCTTCGTATTTTTCTTTGACCATTTTCAGAGCTTCTCCGTTCAGATCTAGCTTGCGGTTTAGTGCCCCAGCGATTCCTTCGAGGGTTTTGTCGTCAAATGTTGGGCCTAGCCCGCCTGTTGTTATTATGAATCGTGGCTGTCGCTGTAGGGCTTCCTGAACGGCTTCTGCAATCTCGTTTGCGTCATCGCTTACGGTGTTTATCCTTTTAACGTTCATCCCGAGTGTCGTGGCTCGTTTGGCCATCCATTGGGCGTTTGTGTTTAGCGTTTTGCCGATTAAGAGTTCGTTGCCGACACAGATTATCTCCAAGTTCGTGTTCATATCTCTCTTTTCCCATTGTACGTGGCAGTTGAGCTGTCTTGTCCTTTATGCTGTTTGCTGGCTTGTTGCTCTAAAAAGCTGCGGTCAAGTCTACTTTTTCTTGCTCAGCCACCATTTGAGGTATTCTTTCTTCCGTCTTTGCTGTACGTCTTCTTCTGTTTCAGTGTCAGGTCTGTTCTTTTCCTTCAGTTCCCACAGTTCTTGTTGCGTGACTGACAACCCGCAGCTTTTGCACACATAGTGTTTCGTGGCTATCATGTAGTGCATTTCGCCACCGCATTCGGGACAGTAGGGCATTCTCTTTTCACTTGATACATGCTTTGGAGGTGATTATGCTCATGGAAATATATAACCATAGCAGTTGAGGCTTTCAGGAGCCCTCGTCTGGACACTGGAGCAAGATTCATGCCAGTTTGAAACCAGAAGCCTGCGCGCGTATTTCACGGAATGCTTCTCGTCCGTTGTGTAGCGAATTCTACCATTCCACTCTGAATGGTATGGGACATCAGTCTTCTAGGATTTGTTCTCTCAAGAGAGGGAGATTACCGCCAAGAAACGCATTTGCCTAGGCGTCTAGGTTAGAAGTTGATGATGGAAATCCTGCGGATTTGTTGTCAACAACTTCTAGGCTGATTTTGCGTCGGGAATCGCGCCAGTTATGCCCGAATGTCATAGTTTTCCTTTTACTTGAATTGTGTGAAGCACTGCCAAATAGGACACTGCTCCGATTATCGTGAAAGGAATGCTGGCGATCAGAATGTTCAGAAGAAAGAAAGGTTGGATTGGCTGTCCTGCAAAAGTGTACTGTCTCATTGCATCTGCCGCGAGGCTGAGGGGGTTCGCTGAAACTATGGTGGTCAAGAAGGGCGGAAGATATTTTGTGACAAAACTGATCGGGTAGAATACTGTGCTGAGTGTCAGGAATAGCGTTTGCACGATTTGTTGGTAGGCGAAGAAGAATTCTCCGTGGGTTGATGAAAGTGCCGCTAGGCTGGCTGAAATGCCTGCTAATCCCATGGCGAGAACAAATATGAACGGTAGCAGAATGAATGTGCTCCAAACAGCTTGCGCGGGAAGAACAAGAAGCGCGACGAGTAACAGCGAAGTCGAGTAAACTACTGAGGTAAGTCCTCCAGCCAGCAGATAAGCTATCACGATGCCAGGGGTGCTGATAGGCAAGGACAGATAATAGTGTATTACACCCTCGCCGATCGCTAGCCATATGCGTCGTCCAGTGTCTAGCGCTGCCACGAACAGTCCCATGACAACGACGCCGGGAACAAAGAATTGAAAGTAGTCGAAGGACATCAGTTTGCCGTAGACTAGGGCGACGACAAGCATGTCTGAAAGGTTTAGGCTCAAGAGTACTGCCATAAGCCATTTTGTTCTGAAGAAGTATGAGAAATCGTTTCGAGCAAGTTGCAGAATGCGATTCAGTTCACTCATGCACTTTTCACTCCTTCTACGAGGCGTTGAAGAAGAAACATGCCTAGCCCCAAAGTGCTGACCGCGAGGGCGACGATCACTACAACCGCATACGTTGGGTTGAGAAGCATGCTGGGATCAAACCCCAGGAGTAGACGAACCAGATCTGCACCATAGGTGAGAGGGCTAAACATCGCCACCGAAGCATAGCCAGGCGGCAGGAAGATCAATGGATACAGAACCGTGCTGAAACGGATTACAACAGTACCTGCAAGTATCGTGATTGCTGAATACAAGTCGCTTGATTTGAAAGCAATGAAGGACAAACCCAGCATTAGTCCAGCAACTCCGAAGCCCAAGCAAAACAGCGTGGCAACAACCATTGCAACCGAGAAGGCTGTGAGATTCCCGATTATTGACAACGTGACGGTGAGCGGAACAGCTAGCATCAACGATAGCTCGGCGCCTCCCTGAAAAGTTATAGCAAGAAACAGTTTCGACCGTGAAATCGGAAGGCTAAGAAGATAAGGAAGCAGCCCATCATGAGCGTGCTCAACAAAATGCCGTCCCGTATGAGAGCCAATGTCAAAAGTCAAGATAATTATGAAACCAACAGCGTAGAATTGCAGATAATTGCTTATCCCAGTTACAAGTTGCGAAAGTATGGCTCCATAAACGAAAAGCTGAATCCCAAAAGTGAACCATTGGAGAACTATCCACACGGGCGGTTTGAGTTCTTGCTTCAGGTCGAACCATACAAGCCGTAGAACGCTACTCATTTGCGGGAGTCTCCAGCTTTTTGCCTGTGAAATGCAGGAAAACATCGTCTAGCGAAGGCTCTGTCACTCTAACCGACAGTACACGAATGTTCTGCTCGTAGCAAAAACTTGTCATTTTGGGAACCCAAGCTTCGGCTTTTGAAACGTATGCTTTGTACAGGTTCTTGCCATTAGCTGTCAACTTCGCGGTGCCAGGAATTCCAACAAGTCCCTCGAGATTCTCTCCACCGTGTTGCGTTGGTTCAAGTTCCAACTCAACGATGTCTCCTCCAGTGATTTTGTCCTTCAAGTTTCGAACTGTGTCGCAGACAATGTTCTCTCCCAGCTCGAGGATTGTGACTCTGTCCGCCAGGTACTCTGCTTCTCTTACTTCGTTTGTGGCCACTAGAATCGTTGATCCTTCTTCTCTGAGCTGAAGTATCTGCTCCCAAATCACACGCTTGCCTCGCAGGTCCACTTGGCTGCTTGGCTCATCGAAGATGGCGAATTTGGGTCGCTGTATCAGGAGTTTAGCGACTTCTATTCTCTTAGCTTGGCCTCCTGACAAGTGCATGAACAGCTTGTTTCGTGCTTCCAAGAGCTCAAGCTTCTTCAATACATCCTCTATCATGGCAGTGCGTTTGGTCTTTGGGATGCCGCACATTGCAGCGTGAAACTGAAGAATTTCCGCGGGCTTGTGTCTCCAGAAACCTCTCGCTTCTTGAAACGAGATTCCCAAGACTTGTCTGACTTGGGTTGGTTGCTTAATCACGTCGAGTCCCATTACTTCGGCGATGCCTGATGTGGGCTTCAGAACAGTAGCAAGTATCAGCAGAAGCGTCGTTTTCCCTGATCCGTTCGGTCCTAGTAGAACCATGATTTCCTCTGGGTTAACGGTGAAGTTGAGACCCTTGAGTGCTTGGGTCTTACCATATCTCTTGACCAATCCTTGCGTTTCAGCAGCATACATTGCGAAAGGCTACCTTCTGATTTCCCTTTAGAAGTTTAGGGGGACCTATAAAAACGTCCCACGTATCCGAAATCTTAAAACACAAGATTGCCTACGTTATGAAGTTTTCCAGTTTTGCCTCTCTGGCTAATTGGATGGCCCTTTCCATCTCGTCCTCAGTCAATCCTCTGCGCAGTTCTGGCACTTCGTAAGCCCGCCACTCCGGCCTAAACTGAAACATAATATTAACCCTGGTCTCCGTGCCCAGATTTGAGGCTATCCAACTCAAGATTGGCTTCGTGCAACATTTCAGATGACCCGGCAAAACAAGAACGCGTATTATGAGATCTCCGTACTTCTTGGCTTCCAAATGGTTGCCCGTACAAACAGCCCAATAGTCTGGGGCATCAGAAATTCCCTCTGCACAGTCGCCCGGCCCATACTTAAAATCGAGTAAGTAGACATCTGCGAAACCAGCGAGAAGTTGGGCTGACTCTGTGCTGTAGTAGGTGTTTGAGTTCCAGACGATAGGAATATTCGCGTTAACGTGTTTGAAGGTTTCAAGCCACTGCTGAAGCCACGGCGTCGGTTCTCCACCTACAAGGTTCGCATTTCTGCAACCGTTCTTGCGCAGCTGTTCAATTTGCGCCGCTAAGTCCTCTAGCTTGTATACTTCGCCGTTTTCCATCCATTGGGAAATCGTGTAGTTTTGGCAGTGCTTGCATCGCATTGTGCAGCCCATGGTGAAGATGGTTCCAGATGGCACAAGTTCTGGTTCTTCGCCCATGTGCGCAAAAATGCTCGAAACCGTTATCTGTGAACCGCACTTACAGTAGCCAACTTCTCCTTCTAACCTGTTTATGCTGCATCTGCGTGTGCAGAAATGACAGTTTTGAAGGATTCTTTTGGCGATTTCGATTTTCAGATCCAGAAATGACTTTTCACTAGTTTCCATATCTTCTAGCTCCAATCGCCCTGCGTCAATTTCGCTCTCAATCCTGTAAAATTCCCCATTGAGCTGTACGTGGTTTTGCCACAACTTCTCGATAGAATCGTTCGGGCTGAACTGTGCAGGCAGTCTTTTGGCTATCATGAATTTAGCTGGTCTTTTGTTCTGCAGGACGGCGAAGTATCTGTCGAGGCTTCTCTTTGCCATTTCTTCTTCTAGCACTGATGCTGCGTCAGGACGAAGAAGTCTTCTCATTCCTTCTCAAATTCACATTGAACAAAGCGTATTATTAAAACAAGGAGTATGGATACTTGGAACCACTCGGATGCAGCTTGCCCTTTATTGGAATTTCATGTCCGCACACTGGGCAGCGCATGTCTTTGGTCAAGTTCCATCTTGCAATCTCAAAGCTAAAACGTTTAATCAGCAGTTCATTGCAGTTTGGGCAGTAGGTGTTTTCGGCTGGATGTCCAGGAACGTTGCCCACATAAACATAACTCAAGCCTACAGTTTTTGCTACGGCGTATGCCTTTTCCAACGTTTCGATTGGTGTTGATGGAATTGTTGTCAGTTGATAGTCTGGATGAAACCTGAGCAAGTGGAAAGGCGTTTCCTTGCCAACATTGTCTCTTATCCATGCTGCAAGCTGTTCTATTCTTTCAAGCGAGTCTCCTGACTTAGGCACGATGAGATTCGTAATTTCGATGTGGATTTCGTTCTTGCGCATTTCCTTCAAGGCTTGAAAAATCGGCTCGACGGAAGGCACCGCGCTGAAGGTTTTGTAGAAGTCTGAGTCTCCGCCGCCTTTGAAATCGACTGTTGCCGCATCTAGATAGGGCGCTATGGTTTTCACTGCTTCTGGCGTCATGTACCCGTTTGTCACGAAAGTGTTGAAAAAACCCACTTGACGCGCAAGCTTTGCAGTGTCATATGCATACTCGAAGAATATCGTTGGCTCGGTGTAAGTGTAGCTCACTCCTAGGCAGCCATTGTCTGCTGCTGTTTTGACAACTTCTTCTGGAGGGAAATGCTTGCCCGTTATGTCTTTTCCTTGGCTTATCATCCAGTTGTCGCAGAATTGACAACGAAAGTTGCAGCCAGTAGCGGCTAAAGACATTACTAAGGCGCCGGGGTTGAAGTGTGAGAGCGGTTTTTTCTCTATGGGGTCGAGTCCTGCCGATATTGCTTTGGCATAATTGAGCGAAAAAAGCGTTCCGTCTTGGTTTTTCCTCACTAGACAGAAGCCTGTGGCGCCGTCGCTTATGAGGCATCTTCTTCCGCACAGAAAACACTTCACTTTCTTGTTGTCTGTTTTTTCATAAAGCATTGCCTCATGTAGTGACATTCTGTTCACCTCGTTGCCAATTGTCTAAGCCTGTTTTCAGGTTATATGCGTTTTCAGCTTGACGTTGCACGTTGGTTTTCTTTGATTTCGAAGACAAATGGTTGTCCAGTGGTTTTGACATCTAGTTTGATGTTGAGCAAGCCTTCTAGAAGTCCAGCCCAGATTTCTGGTTCAGTGATGAAGGGTGATTTTGTTAGAATGTATTTGTCTTTCAGGTAGGGGTCGCCGAATCCTTGCACGCGCAGGCGCTTGAAAATGTCGGTCCATTTTTCTCTGTTTTCTGCTTGAATTCCAAGTGTTGTTTCTATTGAGACTTTTAAGACTTCACCCGTGTGCTTGCCGATTTCACGCCATTTTTCTTTTGGAATTTGCTGGATGAGTACGTTGATTAGTTCTAGGTTTACGAAGGCTATTCGGCTTATTCCGCTGTAGTATTCGCCGGGAAAGCGCCAATCATAGACTCCCATACTTCTGTAGACGTCTAGCATCTTGGAAATCAGAGGCTTGATGCCAGGCTCCTTTCCCTCCCTGATTAATGAGTCAATGTATTCGCGTTCTTCTTTTTCTAGAATTATTGTTGTTCTCTTGGCCGACTCATTGTTCTTCCCTATCAGCGCTTCGAGTTTCTTTTCCCTGTCTTCCTGCATAACCAGTATTGCTACAAACATATCTTATATGCTTTGCCCAAAATCTGTGAGCATCACCGAACAATTTTTAATAGGGCTCAACTACCGTAAGACCTGCCAATGAAGAACCTAATTGTCTGAACTGATGATGTACTCTAGGGTATCTGAGGCAAATTGTCATAATATGTGTGGTATTCTTTGTTTCGGAGTGGTTAGGTGTGGATTGTAGGCGGAAGTATGATTATGGCGTTTCTCGCGGTGAGGTTCAGGGTTTTGTTGCTGGGAATTTGTGTGTTCAGCAGTTTTTGGCGAAGTATGCTATGGCGTAGCGCGCGCCACCCGGCGAGTACGGCGCCTTTCTTCGGCACGTTGGCGCCGCAGTTGTTGCACTTCCAGAAATTCGACGACCTCAATGGCATCCATATCTTCTGCTTTTCTTGGCTACCTTAGCCGTCCACAGTACAGGGGGGAATTTTGTGTTCTCTAAGTAATAGCTCTCCTCCAACGCCCACAGGAATCCCACACATTCCTTCTTTTTCAACAACCACTATCGCTAACCAGTCGTTGCTTTCTTTTGCAAACTGACTCATCAACATGATTTGCTCTTTTGTGTGACTTCGCCCCAATGACTCTGGCGTTTCTACTTCAATAATCGTGAGAGGATTGCCACTACAAGCACATGTCAAATCTGGTTCAACGCCACCGATATTGCAGTGCTTGAAGCACTTACAACCTGAAAGAACCCTCTCCGTTCGTTCGACTGCTTCGTTATGAGTTACTCTCATGACAAACTGATTTGTCGTGGAGGGTATTTAAGATCTACTGTATGCCCTTCATATTCAAAAAAGCGGCTGCACGAAGTTACGCGCTAACCCTGAATTATGAGAAATCAGGCTTCTCGTGAGAGAAGACGACTTCCAGAAATCCTTTTCCAAGAGTCCCAGTGATGTTTTCGAGTACTTAAGATTTCCGCGCGCTTCTTTTTCCTTACCACCGAAAAGCTCAAATTTCGTAGCCTCTTATTGCTAAACATGAAATCGTTGAAGAATCGCAGAATCTCTTGCATAATTCTTGTCGCCGTGATTGTACTAGTGCTTCTTAATGCTCCCATGGCCAAAGCCGAAATAGTAAGATACTACGAACGAGACTACTATGATGTAGAAAGTTATGATTTCAGTGGAAACAAACATTTCTCGTTAAAAGCTGAGTTGACAATAGATACGGAAGCTGATGGTTCATGGATAATTGGCAAAAATTACACTTTTCAAACAGTGGTTTGGCTCACGTATCTGAATACAAGCATCTACCATCCTCCCTGGTATACCGTCATTTTCCGTCTAACGAAACTCGAGTTGTCAGGAGATGCCTATACGTACCCAACACCGTACAATATTTCAGAGCATTCGTTCGATCTTCCGAAAAGCGTACAGTTCATTCTAACAGCTTCCACTCGTGAAGGTTTCGGTTACCTTGATAACAGCCAAGCCAAGATGTATCTGGAAATCAGATTCAATGTTGATTCACCCCAAAGAAACATAACAGATTATGAACTAGGAGGACTCATTGAGGGCACTAATAGCCAACAAGGAAAAACCATCTACATCAACACTAGAACCCCAGCGCAGGCAGAAGCGGACGCTGTTTTCCGACTATTCGTGCCAGTGGCTCTTGTTGTCTTGGTTGCACTCAACACAGCCTTAATATTGGCTGTGATATTTCTTGGGAGAAAATTACGAAAAAGCAGCCGTTGACGAAAATAGTGCGCGCCCTCACATTACTCAGGCTTATGTTTTGCGCTTACTCTCTTCTTTATAGAACGTGCACGTTGCTTGAAATTAAATTTCGTAGAACAAGTGCCGCATACCCACATTTTTTTGTGGTCTAGCCCAGAGAACAAGTATTCCCTATCCAGTTCTTCTTTGCCTATTATAAACATCTTTAGTTGTCGCTCCCTAAAGTATATTCCACATATGCAGCACTGCGCTACTCCAAGATTCCATAGAACCTTATCCAATTTATGATGAATAGGTGGTTCAAAATGCTTGGAAGTCAGCACCTCTTTGAATTCTTTTATAATCTTTCCATTCCTATCAAGCTGTGCCTCAATCAGTCCCACGCCAAAATGGTTGGCTATTATCTTCTGTTCGTCTGAGAAGCCTTTTTCAGTTGGTAGAAACAGTCCAATCATATAACACCTATGGCTGATAATAGAATAGGCCAAAGTCTGGCCAATCAGTTTTCCGAAATGAGCCATAGCTTCTTTCTTCTCGTGTGCCTTCTTCACCTCAAAGACGATTAGCTCAATCTGGCCAGATGAATGCCCGCCGATATCCCTGACCCCTGCTATATCAACCGTACCTACATCTTCAGTTCCCACACGCTTTTTAACCTCAAAACATTTGAACTCACATTTTACCTTGTCACTCAACTCATCGTAATAGAAATCCTCTTTCATCTTCTGCGGCAAATCGGCTTCCTCAACAATCCGCTATTTTTCGAACTTGTATTTAGGATTTTTAGAACTCGATCATAGAATAGAGTTCCAGTGTTAGCGCGCGCTATGCGACTTGTTATGGTGACGACGGGGCTATTTGGTCCTTTGTATTTCAGACTGTTTAGCTCGTGCCCAATCTCGTGCAATGCTTGCCAAGCCTGTCGCCATAATGACGACGCCGATCAGAGCAATGACTATCCCTATAGGTGCCGCATCGCTCTTCATAGTGAAGTAGATTGTTTTGGCCACAGCTTCGTTATTCTCAAAGTACAGCGTATATGCGCCAGAATATTCTGCTGTAAACGCAAAGTCTCGTCGACTTCTCACGTCTCTAGCGTTATAGATGGTCGCGCCAAAGGGATCTTTTATCCAAAAGGCTAGTTCCTCATTTCCTCCACGAACTGTGAAGTATCCTTCCTCTCTATGCCCTTTATCAAGATTGGTTGTTGCTGTCCTCTGTCCAAACGCTTCAACATACCAAGTTTCGTTTTGATCGGTGTTGACCGGGTTGACGTAGAAAACTAGACCACCGACCAAAATAACGAGACCAACAGTAATCAGCCCATTAGCTATGTTTCGTTTCATGTGACCTCCTGTTTAACTAGTTATATCTCAGAGGGTTAAAAAAGACTTGCGCCTAGAATCACGCATGCAGCGAGCGCACGAAATGTTATAACCCATTCTTCGCTCTCATCCAAAACACAAATAAGATTTCTCGAGTCAGATACTATGATAACTGGGAATACCCAATGGGACAAGATGAGCGAATGAAATATCGGTTCTTCATATGCTACATACACGATACTGGCGAGGATTTTGCACGGCATTTAAGAGACAGTCTCAAAAAACGCAATATTCCTGCTTTCCTAGATGATGAAGACCTTCCTAAGAAAACCGAAAAACAAACTGAATGGAGGAAATATCGTGACGACGCTCTTCGTAACAGTAATACTGTGTTGTTTCTGATTACAGCAGGTTTTGAAAAATCTGAACAAGTCATAAAAGAAGTATTCTTGACACTTGATGAAGGAAAAGGATTCATGCTCTTACGCCACAGAGACCTCAGTCCAGAAATCGTTATTGACTCAGAAAATAAACGGATAGACCTGGGAAACTATAATCAAACCTCGTTTGATACTAAGGAAGACCTGACACGCAAAGTCCTCTCCGCTAGTGCAGAAGTCATTAGCGTTTATCCTCAAAGACCAGAGGTGGAAGCAAGGAGAAAGATTAAAATCACCAGTGAACGTTGGAAGCCTCTTCCAAACATTATTTTTAAAGTAACTCAGAGGTTACTTCGTACATTTTACTTCCCTCAAGTTGGATGGGAAGCTTATAACGACAGTTCCTATCAGTTGAGAGTGAGAATTGAAGTACATCCTATCCTTGGGGGGCGAGATTTGCATCCGCTCTCTGACGATGACATAAATGGGACTAAGGCATATGAAGTCGAACCCAAGAGTTATCTCTTCGGCAATGGATGTTTTAGTCTGCCTCAGGAATGTGCTGTTAGCAAAGATGACCTCATTCTAGAAATCCGAACGACCGTAGAAGATATCAATAACCCTGAAAAGGGTCAACACAAATTGGTGCCACGACGTTGGAAATATGTTAGAGAAGATAACGCTTGGTCATATTATCCTCAGCGTCCGATGACCCCATAAAGTAACCATGCGCGCGCTTCGATACTGCTATGCATCCGATACCATCAACGTTTGCTACAGCGCCTCTAGGGTGGGATCGGAGGCAAAGAACTCTGACTGAGCAGTCCTAGGAAATGGCCTTATTCCTGATCAGATATCGAATCAGCACAAGACCGAGTGCGAAAAGAACGAGTCCAGAAACCATTGAGATTGCATAGTCTATTTGGAGGATGTTGATAAGCACGTAGACCATGTAGGTTGGTCCAGCGAACGTCAACAAAGCCGCCAGCACCACGAGAAGCGTTCTCCAGAACTTCGAATTCAAATCTAGTCTACTGGGGCTCTTTGCTTCTGGTTTCTCCTCAGTCATGAAAATTCCCATTCCGTTTTACTCTTTTACAGTTGATGTTTTCTCTTATAACCCTTCCTTTACCTCGTTGCCCAGCGCTTTCATCAGAAACTTGAAGACAGAGAACCCGGCTCCACGATCAGACCTGAAACCATTCGTCGCGCCCAATAGGCATATTCCATCTAGACCCCGTTCCTTCGCAAGCCCCAGCATCAAACCTGTGGCTCCGACAATCTTGCCCTTGCTGTATATCACAGCACCTTTCTCCATAAACTCCAATGCAAGCCTCGCAGAAGTTGCCGCCACATAGACCTGAGCCTTCTCATCCACTATCGGAACACCCCCCATCGTTATGATAAAACTGCAACCTTGTTTCTCGACGAAATCCAGAACCTCATCACAAATCGTGTAATGCGCGACCACATCATCGAACGAAGGCTGCATGTCACCAGTCATTATAATGAAATCATTCTTTTCCATAGGCGCAGCATAAAACTCGTAACGCGGCAGGTGAGTAATGCCTTTGGAACTTATGCCGACGCAATCGGGGAAAGATGGCGAATATAATTCGGCAAAAGGTTTGCCTCCACAGAACTTTGTCAAGAGATGCGCAGCGATCTTTCCAACATTTCCAAAACCCGGAAGCCCTTGCACAAAAATCGGCTTTTTAAGAACAGGATTTGAAATTTGGCGGAAACAGGGTTTATTCATTGGTCATGCCCTTAGCCCGATAATGCGGATGCGTTACTAAAATGTTTTTGCGCAATGAGAATGCTAATATATTATAGACTCATACCTTCTAGGAAGGTTTGGCAAGCCATCTGTTTGACATAGAAGCAGCGGGGTGGGGTAGCCAGGATTAACCCGCTGGGCTCATACGAGCATTATGCTCCGAGAAACCCAGAGATCGGTTGTTCAAATCAACCCCCCGCTACCAAACCAATGGTTATTTCTTCTCAGGCAACACGTAGGGTTTTTCATTTGATGACTGTTCGAGTCTGTCTTCACATTGTTTTTGGAACCAAAGCCATCTGCGAAGATGCCATTCACTGCTCCACACTTCCTTCTGTTCTTTCGACCACTTTTCTGTCCCAATAGCCTTGCGCCTCCGCAGATTCTCTAGAACCTGCAAGTGATGCAGCCAGACGGGGTTATAACAGAACTGAATGAGCCTCGAACACGGTAATTCACTGCATTCATGACAGCCTCTGAGGCCACGTTCTTTGATGCAGCATTTGTAAACATCACACTGTTCATGGTGCTTAGAAGCAGCGCACTTTTCGCATTTACAATCGCAGCCATGGCAGCTTCCATAAACGCGATAGTCAATGCATGCCCCACAATATAGACCACAGGGCGCGGCCAATTTCTCGTCTTCACTCATTTTGATCATCCCTCAATGTCCTACAGTTCGGTCCTCCCATATAATACAATATGCGCACGTGTCCAATTGAGCCACGTTGGAGTCTCTGCTGAAATATCCGGAGGAGTGCCTTCAGTATTCCATTTGTTCTGCTTTTCAAGTGGTACAAAAAGAAAAAGAGGGGATGTATGGTTCGTTTCGGAAAGGTTTCAACCTTAGAGCGGCGCGCGCTCTCGCTCGAACGAGCGACAGCACTTCCCTTTAAGTTGTGCGTATCCGCCGATGTACCAGCTGTCGAAATCTAGGTCGTGGAGCCAAACCACTGCAAGACCAGTGGCTGACGACTTGACCTTTGCATAGGAGTTCAGGTTGAAGGTCTTTGATTCCCATAGTGGGCTGGTGTCTGCAAAGTAGATTATCTCGAGGGAATAGTATTCGGTTTTGTCAAAGTAGACTAGGTAGCCGTCAATGAGAATCGTGTAGTCCCCAGGGCCAGGCAATACTGCAACCTCTGGCGACGCGCCAGTTGCTCCGTCTACGTTCAGTGTGCCGTCAGGGTTTATTACATACATGTCTAGGTCAGATGTTGCCCAGTGGGCCCAATCTCTGTACCAGTACAGAAACACGTATGCAAATCCGGTTGCGTCAGGTATGCTGAAGGTGTAGACGTCTTCTTCGCCCGTCTTGATTGATCCGCAGTATCTGTCGATCTTTCCCGGATACACCGCGACTTGAGCTTCAACTGGGATGCCTACGTTGAACATGGTTACGTAGCTGTCTAAGCCGAAGACCCAAACCTCAGTGATTTCTATTGCTAGGTCACCGACGAATATCGAGTTGTAGGCTGAGTAGTCGCCTGCCAGTACCAGTCTGACCAATCCGGGCTCGAATGGTGCGTCTGACGTGTACAGGATTTGTCCGTCGCCACCAAAGTATAGAGCGTAGAATGGGTATGCGTCGATCCCTCCTCTCTCTGGCGTACATGCATATATTACGCCTGCGTCACCAAACCCTGGATTCTGGTTCTCGGGGTCAGCAACTACAACGTTTGAGAGGGTCACTTTTATTGAGTCAACAGCCAAGTTGGTCCAGAAGGCATAGTACTTGTACTTTCCAGGTTCCAGTGTTATGTCGTGCAAAGTTATCTTTCCATTTTGAAGACATAGAGTCTCGATTGGTGGGAACCAGAAGTCGTCGATGTGATGGGACCATGTGGTCGGAATCGTTCCGAAAGTGTCAGACTTAATCACGTTTAGCGAGTTCAGCACGTTGATGTAGCCTGCTCCCTGCTCCATTGCGCTGAAGCCTGAAATTGGTTCAGCACCGTCGAAGATTGCTTGTTTGATTTCAACTGGACCCATAGCCAAACCGTTTGCTTCTATGTAGGCGTTGAGGAGCGCAGCTTCGCCTGCGACTTGTGGGCATGAGAATGATGTTCCTCCGCCCAAGTGGATATATCCATCGTTCAATGGGCCTAGGAAGCACCATGAGCCTGTTGCGACGACTTCTGGCTTGATTCTTCCGTCTGCTGTTGGTCCTCGGCTGCTGAAATCGACAATCGATTTCTCATCGTGCGGGTAAAGTATCACTTCGCCCATATCCGGTCCATAGACGATGTCTCCAAACACGCGCTCATGAATCGGATCCATTGCCGCGCCAACTGTCACTGCAGTTTTGCCTGTTCCTGGAGATCCGACTTTCAGTGTGGCAGGTCCTTCATTGCCAGCAGCTGCAACGAGCGTTATTCCAGCTGCTGTGGCTGCATCCACTAACAAGCCTTCTGGGTCGTCACCGTCGGCGCCTATTCCACCGCCTAAGCTCATGCTGATAACGTCTACGTCTGCCACTCCGGTAACCTTCATTTGTATGGCAGCATCCATGCCCTGCATTACGATTGAACTGGGAACACCAGCGCCAGTGTGCGGGAATACCTTTATTCCGTAGATTGAAGCACTAGGAGCGATTCCAGTGCACGTCACGTAGACTCTGTTGCTGGCATCTTTCCATGTGCCTGTAGGATCATACTTGTAGATTGCTTCACCCCATGGATGTCCCGCTCCGAATCTGAGAACAGCATGTGCTGCAAGTAAGTGTGCACAGGCGGTTCCGTGGTAGTGGTTAGTTGGTTTGTTGTATCCTTCGTACGGCGTGCCTACGTCCGGGCTTAAGTCCAATCCGCCGATGACGTTTCCGACAAGCAGTGGAGATGCTGACCATACGCCTGTGTCTATAATGACGGCGAGGCTTCCCGCGCCATAGCTTGTCTCAGTCCAGACATCTTCCGCCTTTGTGAGGTAGGAGTTTGTATAGATGCTCGGGGCCAAGGCTTCTATCTCGCTTATGGCTACTGGCTCCACGCTGCCTTCCTCGATTTCCGTAGTGAGCATTGGTGCTTCCGTCACAGGATCGATAGGAACCTCACCCTTGAGGTTCTCCTTGATGGCGCCGTTGAAGTTCAGTTCTCTCAGCCTGTCTTGGTAGATGCGGACAACCGTCGGAGTTGAGGCTAGCTCAAGTAATCTGCTCGCAGGAATGGAAGCAGCTAGAGCTTCAACACTCTTGTAAACCTTCGATACCTGTCCGCCCAGCTCTTCAACCTTCGACATGACTTGCGCATTGTCAATTGTCTGTACAATCACGTTCATCTGTGGAATTGCTTCCTTCAATGATTCGACAACACCTGTTGCCAGCTTCTCGACTGCGTTTGCAGGAACCGCATTGCTAACAGAACTGACAGCAACGGGAGCGATCACTGCAAATATCGAAGCGATCAACATTGCTGATAGCAGAAATCCTTGAACCTTTGTTTGTTTAACGAACGTGTTCATCATTCAGATTTCTCTCCTTTTTTCTCCTTTTTTCGGCGAGTTACTAATTATACTAGAGGACATAAGAATCTTATGGAATCTACTTCTATTCGGCGAAAAATGTTGAATTTGCAAGATGAAACTGTCTTGTGTATGGATAGTGATTTATCAGACATTGGTTTCTTATGGACTAGAGGGATACTTTGGGAATCGTTTTCGCTTGTATTGCCCCACACGGTGCAGAAACAATTCCTGAACTAGCTGGTAACATGCTGGACGCTTTTGCCGAGACCCGCCAAGGCATGGAAGAACTAGCCAGACTGATGCAAAAGCAGAAGCCGAGTGTTATCGTCTTGGCCACTCCCCACAACCTACGACTAGAAGCAACGATAGGTGTGGTGACCGCCGAGTTCGCCGAGGGCACTTTGGAAGTGAACGGCAAACAGATCAGGCTTCGATGCGAATGTGACCGCAACCTGGCAAAACAAGTTCTTGCAAGCGCCAAGAACTCAGGGCTTCCGGTAGTAGGCGCCAATTACGGAACGAGCGAAGGCCCAGCATCTTGCATGCCCATGGATTGGGGGGCACTCATACCGTTATGGTTTTTCGCTGGCAAAAGCTCGAACAAGCCCAAAATCCTGATAGTCACACCTTCAAGAGAAATCGCCTTGAAAGAGCTTGTCGATTTTGGCACAGTAATTGCCAAAACTGCAGAGGCTTCGGGAAAAAGAGTTGCCTTTGTAGCAAGTGCCGACCAAGGTCATGCCCACAATGCTGATGGACCTTATGGCTTCAACCCTTCTTCAGCAAAGTTTGACGAAATCGCCAAGCGTGCAGTTCTGGAAAATGACCTTAGCATTCTTCTAGGTCTGCCTCAGCAGTTTATAGAAGATGCCAAACCCGACAGCGTGTGGCAAGTAGCTATACTTCATGGGATTCTCAAGCACGTCAGAATGAAAGGTCGACTGCTCTCGTATCAAGTGCCTACATATTACGGAATGCTGTGTGCGGCTTACCTGCCCATCGAACGCTAGTCAGAAGCTAGGAGAAGAGCACGTCACTGATGATTCCCTTTTAACAGATCCTCTATGGAAAGACCCTTCAACTGAACGTCATCGCACTGGACCTGTTCCCCATTGATAGTAAGGTCATCAGCTTGCATAAATGACTGCCAAAGCTTTGCCTCCACAGCTTTTTGCTTCAGGCTCTCTTTGACTTCCAGAATCAGTTTGATCCTCTCAGATTCGGACATTTCAAGCAGATCAATTCTCCTGCTCTTTTTCTTCTTGAAGAGTGCCATCGAGTTTGCCTCAGATAATGCATTATCGCAAATCTTAATAAATCAGTTCTTTCCTCCAAGAAATATGTCGGAAAACGATATGTCCATTCAAGCGATTTCGTGACAAAACTTGCAGCGTTGACATCTTCAGTTTTGAGCAATTGACATCAGGAATTAGAAAACCACACATAAATCAGTAAAACTCAAGACACAAAAATGCTCGAAATTAGGCTCTGCCTTTCTCTTCCTTGCCGAAGTACGTGGTCCATTTAAGCTTGCGAGCATCTCTTCCAAACTTCAAGGAGCTTTTCCTGCATTTGCTCGAACAGAACCATAAGATTGATCCATCGTTCCTGACGAACATCATGCCTGTACCTGCTCGAAATTCGTCGCCGCAGAATGAACATTTTCTCGGTTTCGGCAAGGGTGAATCCCTCTACATGCTTCCCGTTTCTATCTATCTTTTGATCTTCTTTGCTTCTCTCTCGGTTTCTCTCAGCATCAAGATGTCCTGAGCTCGCACTGGGCCTTTCACGTTCCGTGTTATTATGCGTCCTCTGTCTTTTCCCTCCAAGATGCGTATTCTGACTTGTGAGATCTCTCCTGTGACGCCGGTTCGTGCAATGACTTGAATGACTTCTGCTGGCGTAAGCTCCACTTCTTCTGCTGTTTTCTCTGCTTTCCCTGCCCGCTCTGGCTTCTCTTCCTTGCTCATCACTTTGGTCCTCTTTGGATCTGCTCGATTCTGGTAACGATCTCTTTGATCAGCCCGGTAGCGTCTCCTTCTTTCGCAACAGTTGCCGCCGCGGCAGGGACATCTATGCCAATGGCCTTGCCTATCTGCTCCTTCGAAGGAACGAATATGTACGGGATTTTTCTTTCTTCGCACAACAACGGCAAGTGTGCGACCACTTCAGGCGGGTCAACGTCTTGTGCTATGACTACAAGTTTTGCCTGCGCTCTTTCGATTGATTTTGTTGTTTCGTTTGTGCCTCTTCTGACGCTTCCTGTTTTTGCAGCTATTTGCAGGGCTTCATAGGCCGCATCTGCAAGCTCTTTGGGCACGTCAAACTTTACGTAGAACGGTTTGGACATAAGCCTCACCCTTCAAATGCACAGTCTAATCGATACTTCTCATTTATGAAGGTTTCTGCTTTGGTCGAACGATACTCAGACGCGCCAGTTTCATGTCTGGGTCTTGTTTCTTAGTTTGCAATTTCGATCTTGCCGAGATGTGAAATGAGGTCGAAAGGAGGTCGGTTGCAGTCAGTGCGGTTGCATGACAGGTATAAGAATTGATGAGATTGGTTGGTTTGACTCTGCTTGTGATGAGAAAGGTTTAAATAACGAGTTTCGTTCAACGTTCATGCTTTTCGAGGGGAAACTAAAAGGTTGCAAAGACTAGGCACTGTTTTACACATAAGCCAAAGCCGAAACATCGTAACTAAGGCTGAAAGCCCGCCGAAAGCTGGTGCAACCGTGGTTGACGAGAATCTGAAGATTGTCGGTAAGGTTTTCGACATGATCGGACCGGTATCTTTGCCCTACGCACTCGTAAAGCCTATTATTGGAGATCCTGAGAAACTAGTAGGCAGGAAACTGTATGTTTCCCCTCAAAGAGGAGAAAGGAGAAGATAAGAGTGGACGATGCTGAAGTCCGTGAAAGCCCAGATTCTGTTTCACCAGCGCCTCACACCGAATCGGTAAAGGTGCAATCTTGTCCAGAATGCGGTAGCACTAGGATAATGCGAGACTACGAGTGCGCAGAGATAGTTTGCATGGATTGTGGATTCGTGGTCGCGGCGAAGATCGCTGACAGGGGACCGGAGTGGAGAGCCTTTGACGATGAGCAGAGAGCCAAGAGAACGAGAGTAGGCGCTCCATTGACATACACGATTCACGACAAAGGCCTTTCAACGATGATTGATTGGCATGACCGTGACATTTATGGTAAGAGTCTGTCGCCTGGACAGAAAGCTCAGGTCTATAGACTCAGAAAATGGCAGCGACGTATTAGAGTCTCAGACGCTACAGAGCGTAACCTCGCTTTTGCTTTGTCTGAAATCACGAAGATCTCCAACAATCTGAACCTTCCCAAGAACATCCTTGAAACAGCGTCGGTTATCTACCGAAAGGCTGTGAAAGAGCGACTTATACGGGGAAGATCGATTCAAGGAGTGACCGCAGCAGCGATATACCTGGGTTGTAGGCAGTGCGGGCTACCAAGAACTCTTGAGGAAATCGCGCAGTCATCAACCGTGAACAAGAAGGAAGTTGGACGCAGTTACCGATTTCTGATTAAGGAACTAAACTACACCATTCCGCCTCTCAAACCAAGTCAATACATCACCAAGTTTTCAAACCAGCTAACCATGCAGGGAAAAGTCGAAGAGATAGCCCACAAGATCTTGGCGGGAGCAAAGGAGCTCAAGCTGACCTCAGGCAGAGGTCCAACAGGCATTGCAGCCGCGGCGAGTTATATCGCTTCCGTGTTGACAGGCGAGAGAAAAACGCAAAGAGAGATAGCAGAGATAGCCCAAGTAACTGAGGTCACCATTAGAAACAGGTACAAAGAACTTGTTGAGCGCCTAATGTTCCAGATGACCGTTTAGCGCTTTCTTCCCTCTTTTTCTGTGGAAAACCGCTGAGTAAGTGTCAATTCAAGTCCAAAGGGATCAAGTCTTGCCTCGCTCTGCATCTCTTTCCGAGAGATTCCTGTCCACTTAATAGGCAACTCTCGATACAAAACACATTTTAGATTGGAACAGTGTAACTCTAAGGGGGAAGAAGGTTTGGCTAAGTGTCCAAAATGCGGTACGAACGTACCCGCTCCAGTCAGAACTTGGTCCCTTCCTTCTCGGAAACCACTAAAAAGGGGCGAAGAACCGAAGCTTTCAGGGTTATTTGAATGTCCAGACTGCAGAGCTAGGTTCAGAGCCGTCGCGGAAGTTGAGAAGCCAGCAAGCATTAAGGACATGGTTGATAAAATCAGAGGCATACAGGGAGAGCTTATGCAGACCCTAAAGAACCTGCGAGGCAAAATCAAGACTCTTGAGACTGAAAGGGCGAACCTACTGATTGATATTGATAAGCTGAAGAAAGTTGCAGATGCCCGAGTTAATGCCCTTGAAAGCGAAGTGAGCATGTTGAGAGAAGACGCAAGATCACTAAGGGATTTCTTGGGGTACTCTGAGAAATCAGAAGAATAACGACAATTCGCACTCTGGTTAGACAAGCCTTTTCAAAATCAGGTTCTTATGTACTTCTTGTAAAATTCTTGGGCTTTTTCTACCGCTCTTTCTGCTCTTCTGAGAATCGGGTATCTTGCTCCCGTGATCCTTTCGCTCTCACTGAAGAATTCCGTGACTTTCTTCGCGTTGCCTTCGTATATTGCCAAACCGCCTGCGATCTCGTACCACACTTTGGCCCTGTTTATGTTCTTTTCCTTTTCATATTTCTTAGCGTTTTCCACCGCTTCTTTCATGGAAATTTCGATTTTTCTGGGATCAAGAAACATAGTATTGATCAGGGCTTCATAGACTTCCTTTTCGCTTCCACATATTTCTTCAAGTTCCGTTATTCCTGCCGTTTTTGTGCTCGTTTTTTCTTCCTCCTTTTTTCCTGTGAAGGCAACACTGCGCCTCTTTTTTTCAGACCTTTTATATTGGGCCTAATTGAACGCTATGTATACGCAAGCGGTAATTTTAAAGGTTTGTCCTTCTACTCTCTACGTATGCCATATAAGTTCACGTTTGACCTCTCCAGGGTTCCACGTTTTTTCTTCAGAGAGATAGCCAAGGTTAGCCTTCAAAAGGGTGTGCACAAAAGGCTGGGTGAGATAGCCCAGCAGATGATAGCAAGATTCCGAATTCAAGAGGCAACAGGGCTCAATCTGTCCGATGCCGTGTCCTTGCTTGAAGACTTGATAGACTTGGAAGTCCGGAACATCGTTGAGAGAGAGAGATTTATGCAGACGAGAAAAAGGGCGCTCTTTCTGCCGCATTGCTCCCGAAAATTCATGGACGGTCGTTGCAAGGCTGTTTTTGATGCCAATCTTCCGTCCTACGTTTGTGCCCATTGCTCTTCAGATTGTCTAGTCAACAAGGCTGTTTGTGTTGCCGAGAAGAAGGGCTATGATGTCTACATTGTGCCAGGAGGCTCATGTATCCCAAAGATTCTGAGAACTGGGAACTATGAAGGCGCTGTAGGAGTTGCCTGTGGTGAAGAGATAAAACTGAGTGGCGGGTTTCTCAAAGATACGGGTTTAGCTGGCCAGGCGGTGCCGTTACTGAAGAATGGCTGTTCCAACACTGTTTTCAACATCAATAACTTGGCCAAAACTCTCTAACGTAATGTAGGCTACTTTACGATCTCTCTTTTCTTCCAACGCAGATTCTTGCTTCGGCATTTTCTGCATTTCACCGCGGTTTCAGCGTTTCTTGAACCGCAATCGCGGCAGATCTTCATGTAAAGCCTATGCTTCTGAGCCAGAGTCTTCTTGAACGGATCCATTATCGGCATTTGCTTAGGCCTCTACATGCTTTATTGCTAGGACTCACATAGGTCAGTCTCAAATATACTTTTTGCCGAGCCCAGGATATGGGGCCTCTGACATCTTCTTACTGCTGTCTTCTTTTGTTGATAGAAGGAGCGATTCCACGAATTCTTAAGTGCCTGGGCAAATCTGCTCCTTCAGCGTGTGATCCAAAGTGGAAAATAGGTGAAAGGAACCAATAGTGAAGGGAAATCAAACCTGCGACAAGACATCAGATTTGGATTTAGGAGTATTCTCCGAAGGGCAATCGCGTGCACTCGAGGGATGTTCTCCTATCATGCTGACCCAGCAACTAGCCTGACAGCTGCAAGGACACCAGTCGAGAACTTGGTAGTTCTTCGTAGAGAAGGGCACGAAGGCTTTTCTTAGATGTGACAAGCCCTAAGAATTACGAAGGGGTTGGCGTGTCTGACCTAAGTTCGCACAAGTCTAGTCAGCATTCCAGCTATGTCGCTTGGCTTCTCCGCCACTTTGACGCCGGCGCCGCGCAAGGCTTCAATCTTACTCTCTGCTGTTCCTGCTTTGCCCATGACTATTGCGCCAGCGTGTCCCATGCGCTTTCCCTGTGGAGCTGAGCGTCCTGCTATAAGAGCTACAACAGGTTTGGAATACTTCTCAGTTGTGATGTATTTGGCAGCCAGTTCCTCTTGGTTGCCGCCTATTTCGCCTATCAATACCACGGCTTTCGTTTGCTGGTCTTTCTCAAACATTCTGAGTGCGTCTATGAAATTCAAACCAGTTATTGGGTCTCCTCCTAAGCCGAGACATGTTGATTGTCCAAGCAGTTCTCTGGTCAAGCCTGCCGCTATCTCGTATGTCAATGTTCCGCTTCTTGAGACCATGGCAACACTGCCCTGTTTGAAAATGTGTGCAGGCATTATCCCAAGCTTGCATTCACCAGGCGTTATTATTCCAGGGGTATTTGGCCCGATTATTGTCGCGTTAGCTTGTCTTGCGTACGCCATGAGACTGATTGCATCTCTTATTGGAATGTGTTCCGTTATTATCACAACTGTCGTTATCCCGTTTTCCATGGCTTCGAAGGCTGCGTCCGCAGCGAATGGCGCTGGCACAAAGATTATCGAAGCATTTGCCTGATGTTTTTCTTGTGCCTCTTCAACGGTGTAGTATACTGGGACACCCAAAGTTTGTGTTCCGCCTTTTCCGGGTGATGTACCCGCAACGATTTTCGTTCCATATTCCTGCATCAGCTTTGTGTGAAAGAGTCCTTGCGTTCCAGTGATACCTTGAACTATCACTCTAGTGTTCTTGCTGATTATGATTCCCATTCTATCCGCCCCCTTGCTTGGTGATTTCAACGGCTTTTTGCGCTGCCTCTTCCATGCTTTCCAGCACATGGATTCCCGCGTCTGTGAGAATTTTCTTCCCTTCCTGTTCATTTGTGCCTACAAGTCTGATTACCATTGGTTTTGTGACGCCGACTTTCTCTTTTGCTTCCAAAATCCCATTTGCGACTTCGTCGCAACGTGTGATTCCGCCTAGGATGTTTATGAAGAGAACTTTGACGTTTGGATCTGAAAGCACTATTTTGAGTGCTAGAGCTGTCTTTTCTGAGGGTGCACCGCCACCCACATCTAAAAAGTTTGCTGGTTTTCCACCATAATATTGAATTGTGTCGAGTGTTGCCATAACCAGCCCTGCGCCGTTTCCTACTACGCCTATGTTTCCATCTAATTTCACGTAAGCCAGATCGTTTTTCATTGCTTCCAATTCCTGTGGGCTGAGTTCGCTTTCGCCTTCCAAAAGTCTCTTCTTGTATTCTTGGTGACGGAACAGCGAATTGTCGTCTATTATTATGCGTGCATCTGCAGCTGCGAACTTGCTTCCCACGGTCTCCACTATGGGGTTCATCTCAATCAGTTCCGCGTCATAATCCATGCCTACATGGTATAATGTCTCAAAAATCTGGGCAAGCTCGGAAATCTGGCTTCCGCCATACCCCATTTTTCTGGCGATCTCTCTCGTGTGGAAGGGAAGAAGGCCGATCTGCGGTTTTATTACGACTTTTGTCACTTTTTCGGGAGTTTTTGAGGCGACTTCCTCTATCTCCATGCCGCCTACGGCAGAAGCGACTGCAACATAGCTTTGATTGAATCTGTCAGTGGTTATTCCGAAGTAGAGTTCTTTCTTTACCTGAATTTTTTCTTCGATCCACACGTTCTTGACGGGAATGCCCTTTATCTGCATATTCAGGAGTTTTTCCGCGGCCTTCTCGGCTTCGTCTGGGGAGTCGACGAAAAGTATTCCGCCCGCCTTTCCTCTTCCAGCTACCAGCACTTGGGCCTTTATCGCGTAGGGCGGTTTCAGTCTTGTAGCGGCTTCGCGGGCTTGCCTAGGTGTTGTTGCGAGTCCTCCTTGAGGTGTGGGAATTCCGTATTTCGCTAGTATGGTTTTTGCTTCGTATTCAAACAATTTCATTGTTTCCTTTCTCCTTCTACTTTAGTACTTCAATCGTTACGTATGACCTTGTGTCTTGTACTCCATCGACGGAGTACAGCTTCTTTAGCACATCGTCGAGTTTTTCTCTTTCAGTGATCACGAGCGCGTCAACGTCGCCTGTTATTCTGAAGGCTCTCTGGACTGTGAGTTCTTTAATCTTCTCATAGACCTGCATTCTCTTGGTGGGCAAAGCTTTGACCAGTATGAAGGCCGGAGTTGAGGATATTCCTAGTGCGTTCAGTCCTTTTTCAGTCACGTCTATGAAGCCTCTGCCTGTGCGTATGCAGCCCATGTCTCTGAGTTTTCTCAGATGAACGTTCAGAGCTTGCCTGCTTATGCTCAACTGCTTTGCCAAATCATCTTGTTTTATATGAAGACTGTACGTGCTTGTGGATCTACCCTTTTCATGAAGCATTTTTAGCAATTGAGTAGATCGCTTTGTAAGTGTGTCCAACTCGTTTTCCTCTGTCCGTATATTTTGTTAAGAATTGGTTTTACGATAGTGTGAGTTATTTAAGCATTTGGCAAGTGTCTTTTGCTTTCTATGAAAACCTTCTAGCCTGAGCGTTTTATTTGATATAAGATTGGACCGTAATGTATTTATTTCTCGCCAAAAGAGGTTATGAAGCCTAACAGGAAAAAGTGAAAACTGGGAGTGCGGCGGTGCAAGGTGTCAGTACGATCGAGACAACGCTCGATCGCTGAGAGTCTCCGTGCGGATGTGCAGAGTTTCGCCGCCCGTCCTTTATTTGAAGTGGAGGGCGCTTTCACTGGTGAAAACGGGTCTATGCAGCTTCTGTCTGAAGAGCGGCATACTGTGTCAAAAGTGTTCGGCTAGACTAAAGTCTGGCGAAATAAGTGAGCTAGACCTGAAAATAGCCCGTTTGCTGTTGTCTCTGGAAGAAAAGTATCCGGCGCTTCAGAACGTTACTTTTCATAGAACAATTGATGCTGGGAGGACGCTGGCTTTGATCGTTGGCTCAGGTGATGTTCCCCGTCTTCTTGGTTTTGGTGGGAAAATTATGCGGGCACTAGGTGACGAGACTGGCAAAAGCATTCGTGTTCTGGAAACGGGGGGCGACGACAGAAAGTTTCTTGAGGATTTGTTTGCTCCTTTTAGTATCATGACGATCAACACGATTTGGCTTCCTGACGGAAGCACTGAAACACGGGTGATTTTGAGCAGGAGACGTGGGATGCGGGCGGCTTTTGATGTAAACGCTTTAAAGGAGATTGCTGCTAGAGTTCGGAAGATGTCTCTGCGAGTGGAGTTCTCAGATTAAGCTGGCACGGTGAAGCATAATGGGTTTGGATTCGATTGGTGGATGGCGAAGAACACATTATTCTGTTGGCGTTAAACCTGAGATGGACGGTCAAGAGGTCACGCTTCTTGGGGCAGTTCAGGAACTCAGGGATCTAGGCGCTCTTCGTTTTGTGATTTTGCAGGACAGGGAAGGCACAATTCAGGTTACCATCGTGCGCAAGAAAGTGAATCCCGAAGTGCTGTCGAAGGCTGAGGCTTTACAGAAGCGCTACGTCATAGGCGTGAAGGGTCTTGTGAAAAAGACTGACATGACGCCGAGAGGGGTCGAAGTGATCCCGAAGGAGATTAAGATCTTCAACACGGCGACTCTGCAATTGCCAATAGACATTACAGGGAAGACGCCGGCGAACTTGGAAGTTCGGTTGGACGCACGGGCGTTGGATTTGTGTCAAGAGGAAAACGCAGCCATATTCAAGGTTCAGCACTATGCAGTCGAAGCGCTACGCGATTTCCTGTTCGAGAGGGGTTTCTTCGAGGTCCACACTCCGAGAATGATCGCTTCCGCAACCGAAGGTGGCGCACAGCTTTTCCCTGTTGACTACTTTGGCAACAAAGCTTTCCTGGCGCAAAGCCCACAATTGTACAAAGAGCAGCTTGTCATGAGTCTGGAGAAAGTATTTGAAATTGGTCCGTTTTTCAGGGCGGAAGAATCTCACACGCGGCGGCATCTGAGCGAGTTCGTGTCGATTGATATTGAAGAGGCATATGCTGACGCAGAAGATGTTATGCGGCTGCTTGAGCAGCTTGTGCAGCATGTGTGCAAAATAGTTAGTGAGAAGTGCAAAAAGGAGTTGGCTGCACTCAAATACACTGTCAAGGTTCCGGAGATACCGTTCAAGCGTTTGAAGTACGAAGAAGTGCTTGAAGAGCTTAAAGGTGAAGGCATAGGAATCCCGTGGGGCGAAGATATTCCAATGGAAGCTTTCAGAGCATTCGGCAAGACTCATCCATACTTCTATTTCATAACACATTGGCCTACTCATGCCAAGGCGTTTTACATCAAGCCACGAGATGATAATCCTGAGATTAGCGAAGGCTTCGACTTGATGTGGCGATGGATAGAACTTGTGTCTGGTGGAACGAGAATAGCTTCAAGAGAGCTTCTGATACAGCGGTTGAAAGAGAAAGGCTTGAACCCAGATTCGTTCAAGTATCATCTGCAGGCTTTTGACTATGGAATGCCTCCGCATGCAGGGTGGGCCATAGGCTTAGAAAGGCTCACAATGGTCCTCACTGGGAAGAAAAACATAAGAGAAACAACCCTTTATCCGCGAGACAGAATTCGACTTACACCGTGATTTCATGTTTTTCGGTGGGGTCTTGGCAGAGAACAGTTTCCCCTCTCTAAAGAAGATGTTATCACGTCCTCTGCATCTTTCCGCAATGGCCCAGTTACAGAACTGTAGGGCACCTAGGCTGCGTTTGTGCTCTAGTTGCTTCTTATAGAAGTATCTTTCAAAATGAATAAAGCAGACCAAGTCTATTTGTCTAGATTGAGAGATGAAGAACGATGAGAAAGTTTGCTCTGTTGTGGTCTACACTGATGGTCTTCTTGATGGTCATGACGTTCTGTTCGCGTGTAGGTTTAGGTGAGCAGTTGTCAGCATGTCTCCCTTCTTGCAACTGCGTTGTTGACAAGGTCCCAGGCGGCGTTTTCACGGTGGAAATAGCGTTCAAGAATACAGGAGCAACTGAAGGAACGTGGTCTGTCAACGTAGCATTTGAAGGCGAAAAATGGATGTGGACTGGGGCCTCACAAAATCTAACTCTGAAGTCCAACAACATGAGAACCTTGACTTGGAACGGACTTGTCCCGATTAACGCGTCGATAGATTCTGTTGCAAGGTTGATAGTATACTATGATGATTCCTACAAATCGCTGAACTGGTGGATTCATGCAGTTCCTGGCGCAGAACTGTCGATAACTTCGAGCACAGTAAAGTAGATTGGCTGTGAGAATCAAAAGTTCTCGAATGCCAGTTCAAGGACAGAACATCTTACGGTATGCTTATTTGTTCTCTAATCTGAACTGGGAACATCAAACGAAGTATTCCTTAGAGCACCGGTGCAGTTTTGATGTTTTCTTTTCCCTTCCCTCGCTGCAATACTAGTCTGTCGAACAAGATGTTGTTTTTACTTGAAAATGTGCTAAAGACTGATAAATACGCTATTGTTATTGCCACGCATGAGTGAAGAGCTTGGAATAGAATGCGGAGTCTTCGGCGCGGCAAATTATGATAGTCAGCCGATATTTCCGTACATATATTGGGGCATAAGAGCCCAGAACCACCGAGGACACCAATCTCATGGCTTTCTTACGTTTAGTGATGGTAAGTTTTCGCTGCATCGCAGGCTAGATCTTGTGCCTAAGATCAAGACCAGCGCTATTCAAGAGTGGTTTGGACGCTTGCCTGGGCACGTTGGGGTGGCGAACGTGAGATATACCACTTCGGGCAAATGTGACGAAAAATCACTTATAAAGGGCACGCAGCCTGTTATAGCTTCAAAGAACGGGCTCAAGCTTGCCATCTCTTTCAACGGAAACGTTGTCAACACGATCCAGCTTAAGAAGGAAATAGACAAGCATTTTCGAGGTTTCTCTTACGAATGTGACGCTGATCTGATCTGCCACAAGCTTTTGATCGAGTTGACGAAGGGGAAAGACCTTAGCTCATCCGTTAGGGCATGCATGGAGGAAATCGACGGAGCTTTTTCGGTTGCTGGAATAACGAAGGAAGGCGACTTCTTCGCTTTCAAAGACCCACATGGCATAAGACCATTGTGCGCAGGTCACAATGAAGACTGCACGACTTTTGCGTTTTCATCAGAGACCGTAAGTCTGGACATAAACGGTTTCGAAAGGGACTTTGAACTTGAGCCAGGGGAACTTGTGAGAGTCTCAAAAGGCGGTTTTGAGCGAGAGCAGATAGTTAACGGCAAACAGAGAGCTTTTTGTGCATTTGAGTTTGCATATTTTTCCCGACCTGACTCACTTTTTGACGGCAGATACGTGTATGAAGCCCGCGAAGAGTCTGGGAGAAACTTGGTGAGAGAGAATCCTGAAATCGTCATGAATGCGGACATCATTCTTTCGATACCCGAGACTGGTGACGATTCAGCTCTTGGCGCGCATGAAGCCTCTGGACTTCGATGGGAGAGAGCATCACGTAGGCACCGTTATGTGACTGAACGGGCGTTTCTCTTGCTTAGCAAGGATCGGCGTTCAACAATTGAACGGAAAATCAACATTCTGGCTCCCAAAGTCAGGGGAAAACGCATCATAATAACTGAAGACAGCATAGTGAGAGGCGACACCACGAAGGTTACAATCGCGAAACTTCGCAGAATGGGTGCAAAGAAGGTTTACATGTTTGTGACTTTCCCGCGCATAGTCGGTCCGTGCTTTTACGGAGTAGACATGGCCACATACGGTCAGCTGATCGGCGCGAAGCAAAGCGCTGAGGAAATTGCGCAGACAATAGGTGCAGATGCGGTTTGCTATCAGTCACTTGAGGGTCTCGTAAGAGCTACAGGTCTGAGCCGCGATCAGCTGTGCCTCGGTTGCGTTACGGGCAAGTATCCAACGCCTCTTGCGCAGAAAATTGCTGACGAAATGAAGAAAAGGTTCTTGAAAGGCTATGAGGAAACTGGAAGGCTCTACGAAATAGAAGAAGCTATACAAAACGTTTAGAGGATAGAGCAATTTGGGCTTTCACGCTTACTCTGTAAGTTTGAAAGGTCGTTGAATATGGAGAAGGTGGGCATACTCGTAGTTTCCTACGGCGCAAGAGAAACCGCCATGATCGACGCCTTCGTCAGAAGCAAAGACTATCAAGTAGAAATCTACGTCGCTGATAAACAGCTTAACCCCTTCAACAAAGCAAAAGCCGTCAAACACGTTGTAATACCTGACTTGAATATTGAAGAGATCTGTAGATTCGCCAAGACCAACAAAGATCAAATCGACTTTGGAATAACAGGGTCAGAGAAACCGATAATTGATGGTCTCCGCGATCTAATGGAGGAGCAGACTGGCATTCCGGTGATCTGCCCAAAGAAACAGTACGCAATAGAAGAGAGCAAAGTTCGGCAAAGATTGCTGTTTGACGAAATCGTGCCGGAAGTCAACCCACGTTTTAAGATCTTTGATCCCAGAGATTACAGGAACCCTTCTGACGTGAAGAAAGCCGTCTACAAGTGGATTGATGAGCTTGATAACAAAGCGGTCGTCAAACCGGACAAGCCAACTGCTGGGAAGGGAGTGGGCGTTTGGGGTGATCATTTCACAAGCCGTGAGCAGCTATTCGAGCATTTTATGTCGAATTTCCAATACGGTAAGGTTCTGATAGAGGAGAAAATCGAAGGTGAAGAATCGAGCTTTCAAGCATTCTGCGATGGTAACCACCTCGTGCCCTTGCCTGATACAAGAGACTACAAACGTGCTTTCGACGATGACAAGGGACCAAACACAGGCGGGATGGGTTCGTACAAAAATGCCGGAGAGGTCTTGCCTTTCCTGACCGAAGCCGAAAGAAGCAAAGAAGTGGCAATTGCCAACAGAATCTTTGAAAGATGGAAAGAGAAAATCGCCGACAGTGTCAGCTTGCGTGGCGTTCCGCTCTATTTGGCCTTCATGCATGCTGGAGGCGTTCCGAAGATTCTTGAAAACAACAGTCGACCAGGCGATCCGGAGATAATAAATATCCTACCCGTTCTGAAGGCGGATTTTGTTGATGTGTGCTTCAGGATCTTGGAAGGCAACTTGACGAGTGTTGAGCTGAACAAGGCGGCGAGCGTTGTGACTTACAAGGTTCCGCCAAGTTACGGTGGGTACGCAGATATTTCTCCGAATCTTGTGGAAGCTTCTGAAGTCGGCACACCGGTTGATTTGGCAAAAGCGTATGAGTTGACTCGATTGTATGGTGAGAATATTCGGGTCTATCCTGCGGCCATGGAATTGCGGGAAGGTCAGACTTACGCTTTGAAATCCAGGGCTGTTGCTGTAGTCGGTATAGGCGACACAATTGAAGCTGCCAGGCAGCTTTCTTTGGAAGGCACAAAAACTGTCACGGGAGGAGCACTCTGGTACAGAACTGACATAGCTTCAAAACGCCACATCGAGAAGAGCACGATGCATATGGAGAAGTTGAGGCGCAACGCGTGACCCGTGTCTTCATATCAGATTGTGAGGGACCTATATCCAAGAATGACAACGCCTTCGAATTAACGTCACACTTCGTTCCTGATGGAGATAAGCTGTTCACGGTCGTCAGCAGGTATGACGATGTGCTCGCAGAGGTTGTGAGAAAACCAGGATATGAAGCTGGCGACACGCTTAAGCTTATTCTGCCCTTTCTCAAGGCTTACGGCGTTACAGACGGGAAAATGCGGGAATTTTCAGCTGAACACTTGGTCTGTATTTCAGGCATAAGGGACACGCTTCAACATGTTAGGGGTTTGGCTCCTGCGTTTATCGTCAGTGCAAGTTACGAGCACTATTTGAGGGCATTGTGTGAAGTTCTGGAATTTCCTTTCGAGGATACGTGCTGTACGAGAGTCTGCTTGGACAAGTACGGCATTCAAGAGAAAGAGAGAGAGGGATTGAAGCAGACTGCAAAGGAGATCGCGCAAATGCAGGTGTTTGAGATCCCATCGGAGGCCGAGTCACTGGATGATCTGCCGAGAGAGGATCAGAAAACGGTGAGATGGCTTGATGAGGTTTTCTGGAAGAGAATTGCGGAGATGGAGATTGGCAGAATCTATTGTGAGGTCAACCCGGTGGGCGGTGGCGAGAAGGCTGAGGCGATAAGGGACATAGTTCGCAGGCTGGGCGTTGCGGTTTCAGATGTCATGTATGTGGGTGACAGCATAACGGATGACGAGGCTTTCAAGCTCGTGGAGAGAAAGGGCGGTTTAACAGTGTCTTTCAACGGCAACCACTATGCCGTGAGAAACGCAGAAGTTGCAATCATATCTGAAAACAGCGTCGTAACGGCTGTCATTGCCGACGTGTTCTTGAGGCTTGGAAAAACGGAGGCACTGAAACTGGTGAAAAGCTGGAATAGAAAGGCGCTGGAGAAAAGCAGGGTCAGCAAGACTTTGATTGGTCGGCTTCTAAAGTTGTATCCGAGCAGATTGCCTAAAGCTAAAATAATCACGGACAGGAATATGGAGACTCTGGCGGAAGAGAGTAGCAGATTTAGAAACAAGGTCAGAGGAGAGGCCGTGGGCAGGTTGGGCTAGGATGGTTAAGAAGGATTTGGTTAAGGACACGTTTGCTGAAGCGTTTGACGGATTGTACGTGCGGCTGATTGTCACTGCGGACGATGAGGAAACTTTGAAGAAGGCAGCGGAAGACGCCACTGCTACGCCGTCGGGAGTGATAGGCAGGCTTGAGGGTGGAATTGAAAGATGGCTAAGCACTAAGGAAACGCCGGACAAGCGTAAGGGAGCGGTTCTGCAGCTTTGGAAAGGCTTTGATAAGGGAAAGCCTTTGGAGAGCGTGGTTGAGCGTTTTGAGAAGGAGCTTTCTTACAGGATTCGACAGGACGTTCTCGTGAAACCTTTCACCGCGGTTTTCGACGCTATGGGCGGCAAGCCTGAGGGGAAAATAGACATGATGGAGAGAGTCGGGCACTGCGGCGACGGCTTTGAGTGGGAGGAGCGGCGTTACGACCGTCGCATGATTATTGTTCCGCTCATGGTGCCTGACTTTCTTATAGAGCGATATGTCGGGTATGCAACAGGGGTTTCGGGCGGTAATTTTTGGATTATGTGCGGAACGAAGGAGGCTGTGGTGGAAGCGGGAAAGGCTGCGCTTGAAGCTATAGGCAGGGTTGAAGGGGTGATAGCGCCGTTTGACGTTTGTTCAGCGGGTTCGAAGACTGAGACGAAGTTTCCGTTGATTGGGCCGACGACGAATCATCCTTATTGTCCGTCGCTGAGGGAGAAGTTGGGGAGGGATTCGATGGTGCTTGAGGTAGTGAAGTACATTCCCGAAATAGTGATTAACGGTGTTTCGATGCAGGCAGTGAAAGAGGCGATGAAGGTTGGGATCGAGGCAAGCTTGGCTGTTGACGGCGTTGTGAAGGTGTCGGCTGGAAACTACGGGGGAAAATTGGGTGAGCACAAAATCTACTTGCGTGAGCTGTTCCGATGAGCAGGTTTGACGTTGTAGGGCTTGGCGCGCTTAACGTGGACAAGCTCTTCAAGGTGAACAGGATAGCCGCAAAGGAAGAGGAGAGCTTCATAACGGATTCTGCTGAGACCTGCGGTGGATCAGCTGCAAACACCGTTGTGGGCCTGGCAAGACTTGGATGCAAGGTCGGTTTTGTCGGAAGAGTTGCCAATGACAGAGAAGGAAAGATGTTGCTTGAAGAATTCCGCAGAGAAGGCGTCAACACAAGAGGCGTAGCCGTCGCAAAGCGGGGCAGAAGCGGTACCGTCATGGGCTTCGTGGACGAAAACGGCGAGCGAGCGTTGTACATTGACCCGGGTGCAAACGATCAAGTGGGCTTCAGTGAAAAGATCAAGAGATACGTGTCTCACACCCTGTTTCTTCACTTGACTTCTTTTGTGGGAGAAGAATCCTTTCAAACACAAAAGAGAATCCTTAGAGCCATTCCTGACGATGTTATGGTAAGCTTTGATCCTGGTGCCTTGTACGCGAGGAAAGGACTGGCCGCACTGGGATCTGTCGTTCAGAGAAGTTATGTTTTGATGCCGAACGCAGGTGAACTTGAACTTCTGACGGGTGTGGCCGACTATAGAAGGGGGGCTGAAGCCATGCTTAGGAAGGGTGTGAAGGTTGTTGCAATCAAGTTGGGTAGCAGAGGATGCTATGTGACTGATGGGAGACGAAGCCACAACGTAGAAGCATTCAAGGTGAGCGTGGTTGATACAACTGGTGCCGGGGACGCTTTTTGCGCAGGGTTCCTTTACGGCTTGATTAAACATAAGAGTCTTGAGGAGTGTGGAAGGATAGGGAATTTTGTGGCATCCAGATGCACAACGAAAATGGGAGCTAGAGTGGGACTTCCAACGCTCGAGGACTTGACGAAGAATCAATTGGCATGACATAGATTTAGTGTGTGCGCCACTAGCCATTGTCACATTGACAATTCACATTTGCCAAAGAAAGCGGATATCTCCCGAACTCAGACATCACATGACCGTTTTCTTCAATGAATGGATTAGTCAAACTTGCTTTTAAAGAGTTGTGGAACTTAGTTCTGTAAAATTAAATAGGCGTAAACAGCTATTTTGTTTCTTGATTGATATGCCGCTGGAAAAAAGGCTTCATCGTCTTGATTTTGTGATGGAAATAGAAAAAATTGTCAAAGACACTACGAATGAGTTAGTTGCAAAAGTGATTATGGTTCCCAATCCCGAACGATACGAGTTCGGTGAATCAAATGGCAAAGAAGGATATTTTGACAGGTTTGACAAGTCTTTTATTCCACTTGAAGAGTTGGAAAAAGCTTTACCTCAACTTGAAGGCATGCCAATCTATTGCCCCTCTCCAAGAATAACCAACATTGATGAGTACATAAATGAAAGGATACCTCAAATTAAGGCATTCTTCACTCTAAAAGCTGAACCATACAACTTCCAAGATGCATCTGAATGTTTCTTAAGCGGGTTAGAGAGGGATAAGATGCGCTTTGTGATTCTATTAATAGACTTAAAGGGTTCAACAAAGATGAGTCAAGAGCTGCCATTAGAAACAAACGCGCAAATTATCCAACTCTATTCGCGGGAAATGGCAATACTCGTAGGGAAGTTCAACGGCTTTGTTCTAAAATATGTCGGAGACGGTTTAATTGCATATTTTCCAGAACCAAACCTTATTTCGATGACGGATAATGCGTTGGATTGCGCGGCATGTATGAAGCGCGTGATTCTCTATGGGATAAACCCTGTTCTGAAGGAAAAAGGATTACCTGAATTAGCATTCAGAATTGGTTTGGATTCAGGTGAAGCTATAGTAATGACAATCGGTGCAGACGCGGTCAAGGTTCACAAAGATTTGATAGGAGAGACGATTAACCTGAGCGCGAAGATTCAAGCTAAGGCGGGTACCAATCAAATCTTTATGGGTGAATCCACCGCATTGGCGCTTTACACTTTTTGGCGGAAGAAAATACAGAAAGTTAACTTGCCAGATTGGGAATATAAGAATAGAGTGACGGGAGAAGTTTATCCAATTTATTGTCTGGTTAACGATTGATGACATGGATAGAGAAAAAATAAAGCAATATTACGCGTGCTTGATTCCTGAATACGCCTTCTGAATCCTGAACAAAGTTCTTTATCCCAACACACCGTCAGTTGGTGTGTGTGGGATTAAAACTTAATCGAACATTCTGATTGGTACTTTTGGTTCAGCTATAACATTTTTGGCTATAGAAAAGTTGCCTAAAAAAACAAAGTGCATTCTAATTCTACTCTTCATCATCAGCGTGTTCTAACATCCAACCAAATGCTTTGAAAACATCTTTCATTCGATTCCATTGCTGTTGCTCTTGTTGAGCCAAAATTCTCTGCCTTTTTGAATCTTCACTTGTTTTGAACTGCTTTCTGAATAGTTCCAACTCTTCTCTTAGAGTATTAATCAGGTTAGCCATTGACTGAGAAGCCTCTCGCTCTTGTTTAAGCCGTCTTCTCATGTCAATGTAGGTTAAGACAACCGCAACAATAGAAATTGAAACTGGAATGACAAAAAGCAAAATCCAAATCAGCCAAAACCAACGATAATCAGACTCCACTTTCAATTCTGAACTCTATATCAAATCTTCTGATAAATTCTGCTTCTTTGCTACTGAATCCAGAGTAATCTGCAAAAACCTCGTCTATTTGGCAAATGATGGCTTTTGATTTCTTAGAAATTATTTCTTTGATTCTAATAACGTAGCCGCCTGACCTGAGGTTCATCTTCATGTTAGAATTCTCATCATAACTCTCCATTAGTTTTGTAACAAGTGATTGGAGACGCTCTCGAAGATTTTCAGGAAAATTGCTTAGGTCTAAAGGAAAACTTGTAACATGCTGTGTTAGAAGGTCTCTTCCATCAGACCAGACTACAAACCACCAATAAAAGAAGGATGAGTTAAGTAAACCAGTGACAATGTAGGCAAGTTTTGAATCAAATCTCAAGGGTTTATAGTGTGAGGGCACTTAGGTCTCTCTCAGGCGACCAAGTTTTTTCTCTTGCAGTTCACTACTTTCCTCATTGCTGTCAAGGTATTCAACTCTGGGGACATACTCTCCTAAATGAGAGTGAATCCAATATTGGGGTGCATTGTGATACCATATTTCCATACCAGCGGTTTTAAGAAAGGTTTCAATCGTTATGCCTTTTGATTTCTGCATGAGTCTACGAGTTTGCTGGCTCGGAATGTCTCCAAGCCAATCGTTCATTTTTCCCATATCTGCCAATTTGTTGCTTCCTAAAGAATACAGTGATGAAGCCCAAATTCAGAGAGGAAATCAGTCATCACATGACCGACTACTCCCGGAGACTCCTGTTTTCGTCACAGCCTTTCATGCTGTCGCTCGCGAGATGGAGAAACGCCGGAAAAATCCTTGGCCTAGGCTTTTTCCAAATGGCTAATCAGGCTTTCAAAGATCAGTTTCCCGTCGCCGTGTTCTACTATCTTGTCTTTCCTTGTCCAGTCGGCTTGTTGCCACCAGTAGAATGCTCTTTCAGGATGAGGCATCAACCCGAACACTGTTCCTTCCGCGTTGCATATGCCAGCAATGTCATAGTAAGAACCGTTCGGGTTTTCTGGGAAATTTCCTTCAGCGTATTCGCCGTCTTTGCTGCAGTATCGGAAGACTAGTTGATCATTCTCTTGAAGCTTCTCCAGATACCGCTTCTCTTTCTCTTTCGGAAACAGAAACCTACCTTCGCTGTGTGCAACCGGCACGTACAAAACTTTTCCTTTAAGAATCATGCTAGTGAACGCGCATTTGCCGTTGTTTTCATGTTTTAGGCTTATCCAGCGACAGTTATATCCTGACGGAAAATTCGTCGCTAGACCCGCCTCAGGATACGGGCTCATCCCTTCAAAGCCAGGGAGCAAACCCGTCTCAACTAGCACTTGAAAACCGTTGCAAATCCCCAGAATCAGACGGCCTTCATCCACGAAAGCCTTCAACTCCTTGCCCAACTTCGCCAAAATCCACTTCGCCCAAATGGCCCCCGCCCGAACATAATCTCCATAGGAAAAACCCCCTGGAAAAACCAGCACATCATACTCCAAAAGACTCCTCCTCTTCACAACCTCATTAACGTGCACAACCTCAGCCTGCACACCCAGCGCTTCAAACGAGCGCCTCGTCTCTGCATCACAGTTGGTTCCACCTACACGCAAAACACAAACCCTAATATCCTCGCGCTTCAAGGCTCACACCTCACTGCTCAATGTCCGCTTCCAGCTCTTCAACAAATCACCCAGCGAAGCATCCACAACCACCTCACCGCCCAAGCCTCTGACGCATAGCCGAGGAGACTTTGTAACCTTCCCAGTCTCAGCACAAACCCCGCCCCTCATCAAACCTTCAAACTCATTCCTTGCCTTGTCTGAAACTTCCACAAGAAACCGGCTGTTCGACTCTGAAAACAGGACAAAATCATCACGTCTCAAACCTTTCGCTGGAACCTTGCGCAAATCCAACTCCAAGCCATAACCACCAGCAAAAGCCATCTCCGCCGCGGCCACCGCAAGCCCGCCTTCGGACAGGTCATGACACGCTCTGACTATGCCGGAATCGATCGACCTTGTGATTGAGCTAAACGTTCTCTTAGCTTCTGCTGCTCGCGCTTTAGGCACGGTCTTACCTAGGAATCCTTTGAGCTTATAATATTCTGATCCTCCCAGTTCTTTGAGTGTCTCTCCGACAATATAGACAGAGTCATTTGGGCTCTTGGAGTCCATTGACACGGCTGATCGAATATCTGGAATCATGCCCAGTCCTGTAATCAGCAAAGTCGGAGTTATCTGTCCTAATGGTGACTCATTGTAGAGGCTATCTTTGCCTGAGATGAATGGGGTTTCAAGAACTCTTGCCGTGTCATAGCAGCCCATGCAGGCTCTCACGAGGCTGCCTAGTCTCTCAGGTTTTTCTGGGTTGCCCCAAGTGAAGTTGTCGAGCAAGGCAATTCTTCTTCCACCGACAGCCACGTTATTTCGCACAGCCTCGTCTATTGCCGACGCAGCCATCCAATAGGCGTCGATCTTTCCATAATTAGGATTCATGCCGCATGAGATAACCAAGCCCTTCCATGAGTCTTCAAGAGGCTTCAAGATAGCCGCATCGTTCGGGCCAGCGTGTTCCCCTTGCAGTGGCTTGAGCACAGTATTTCCCTTCACTTCATGATCGTACGTACGCACGACGCTCTCTTTGCTGGCAATGTTCGGCGAGGACAGAAGCTGCAGGAGCACTTCGGTCAGATTGCCAGGCTCCGGAAAACTCGGCTCTTCAAGGTTTGCCCCCTCATCTCTTGCGGTTCTCAGCACAGTTGGTGGTTGAAAGAGAAATGGGATCTCGATCTCTGCGACCTTTGCGCCTTGGTATGATATCTGCAGGACTTCGTCCGCAGTGAGTCTGCCGATGGCGTTTGCTTCGACATCCTCATTCTCGAAAACGTCCAGAACTTTTTCGAGGTTCTCAGGAGGTACAACGAGGAGCATTCTTTCCTGTGATTCGGAAACATAGATTTCCCAAGGCGCCAACTCGGGATTTTTCAGGGGAACTCGATCCAGCTCGATTGACACGCCGCATCCGAATCTTCTTGCCGTTTCGCCAATGGCGGAAGACATACCGCCGCCGCCCAAATCGGTTATCGACGACGCCAATTCCTGCTCGCGTGTCTCGTTTATGGCTCTCTTTAGCTTCTCCTCTTCTACTGGATTCGCAATCTGGACCGCTGGTCTGGAAACTTGCTCTGATTCCTCGGTGAGTTCCGCTGATGCAAACGTCACACCATGTATGCCATCTCGGCCTGTTTTCCCGCCTGCTAATACGATAAGGTCTTCTGGTTTGGCGTTTTTCCTGTATTTCTTCAGCGGCAGGAGTCCAATGCATCCGCAGTAGACTACTACGTTTCCAGTGTAGCTTTCGTCGAAGTATATGGCTCCGTTGACAGTGGGGATTCCCATGTTATTTCCGTAGGCGCCGATGCCTGCGGTCACACCCATGTATACGTATTTGGGATGTTTTACTCCCGGTGGGAGTTTTCGGTAGTCAAAGTCGAGTGGGCCAAAACCTAGAATGTCCGTGCATGCGATGGGGTCTGCCCACACGCCTAGAATGTCGCGGATTACGCCTCCTGTGCCTGTGGCTGCTCCGCCAAAGGGCTCAACTGCTGACGGGTGATTGTGCGTTTCAACTTTTGCTGCGATCCCGAAGCCTTTGTCAAATTCGACGATGCCTGCGTTGTCTTCGAAAACAGAGAAGCACCATGGCGGGTTTAGTTCATCGGTGACTTTTGCAATGTATGTTTTGAACAGGCTGTCAATCTCTTTTCCGTTGAATTTTATCTTTCCTTTGAAGGTTTTGTGAAAGCAGTGTTCGGACCATGTTTGGCCTATTGTCTGCAGTTCAACATCGGTCGGGTTTCTGTCTCTAGTCCTAAAAAAAGCCTTGACTGTTTTCATTTCTTGAAGGTTTAGGCCGATTCCTAGCTCTTGGCTTGTTTCTTCGAGCTGCTCGTCTGAAGCGTCGAGGAGGTTTATCTCGAATAACGAGAATGGAGTCTTTTTGCGGATGTAGAGGCATGTGGTCATTTCTTTTCCTCAATTGAAATTGTGTAGCCGTCTTTGGTGGGGTTTGCAAGGAGTTTCTTGCACATTTCCTCGGCTTTTGCTTTGGCCTCTCTCTGTGACGTTGCTTCAATGAGTATCTTGTAGATCTTGCCTACGTTTACAGTTTCAACTTTGTAACCAAGTTCTTTCAGTAAGCGCCCGGTGGTTTCGCCTTCTGGGTCGCTGTGTCCGGGTTTCAAGCGCACTTCGATTCTCAGCAGACACTTCATAGGTTCAAGTGGCATTTTAGGGAATTTAAAGACTTTCCACATAAACAAGGAAAACATTTCTGCTCGAAGCACGTTGAGCAACCCTGTTTCGAGAGACATCTGATCTTTCGGAGAGGAGCTATGTTTTGATCATGTGCAGGCTTGAAATCGCAAAGTCGTCTTGAAAAAGGCTGCAAGTAACCAAGGGTTAAATAAGCTATTAGAAGTCCATGATGAGCGAACAGAAAGGCAAATATCTATAGTCGTGCTATATTAGTTTTGAGGAGGCTGAGGATAATGTCATATCTACCGATCCCTTCACTGTTTCAGATAATACGTGCCTTCAAGTATAGAGACCGCGCGGGTATAGTATGTGACATATTGTCGAACCTTCAGACGCACCGAGACGGTAGGAAGAAAACGCAGATAATGCAGAGCGCCAACCTCAACTACATTCAGACTAGGAAGTATCTTGGCTACATGGTTCAATCCGGCTTTTTGATGGTGACGCGGCAGGACATGTATGTGATAACGGAAAAAGGTCACAAGTATCTACAGATGGTTGAGATGCAAGGTCTCCGTTCAATAAGGTGAGAAATCTACTCTTCTAATCCTTTCTTGTATGCCTCTAGATTCGTAGCAGTTGCTTTGCTCGGGACGCTGTCCTTTATCGCTTTTTCCATTGATTGTTCGCTCACGATGCGTGTTATTCTTGTTAGGGCTCCGAGGATGATCATGTTTGTGTACAGCCTGTCTTTGAAAGTGGTCTCGGCGATTTGTGTGGCCGGAATCTTGAAGATTTTTGCTTTGGTTTCTGGGATTGTTTTGACTACGCTGCTGTCCACGAGGAGTGTGGCGTCGTCTCTTAAGTCTTTAAAGTTCCTGTCGACCGCTTCTTGGTTCAGGGCCACAAGTACGTCGCATTTTCTGACCATTGGAAAGCCGATTTTGTCGTCAGATATGATCACTTCGCTTTTGGCTGCGCTTCCTCTTGCTTCTGCTCCGTAGCTCTGCGTTTGCACTGCGTTCTTCCCATCGTAGACCGCCGCTTTGCCCAACACTTGTCCTGCCAAGACTACGCCTTGGCCGCCGAGTCCGCTTATTCTTATTTCAGTTCTTTTCATTCTTTTTGCGCCTCTTCAATAGTCTTGTATGCGTTTTCAACGAGCGTAGCTTGCTCTCTTTGAATAAACTCGCCGACAACGATTTTTCCAGCTAATTCCTCTTCCGTCATTTTTCCTGCTTGGCTGAGGCTAAGTTGGTTTTCTTTGAACCATTTCAGCATCTCTCCTGCGTCTTTGAACCCGACTCTTCTGCCGAAAGCTGTGGGGCATTGGCTTACGACTTCGATGAATCTGAAACCCTTCAGCTGCAGGGCTTTCTTGATGGATTCCTTAAGCTCGTTCACGTTTGTCGTTGTCCATCTTGCCACATAACTTGCTCCTGCTGTGACGGCGAGTCTTGTGGCATCCAACGGAGGTTCAAAGCTTCCGTACGGGGTTGTTGTTGTCCTTGACTTGAGCGGCGTTGTCGGGGCAACCTGTCCGCCTGTCATTCCGTAGATCATGTTGTTGACCATTATGACTAGAACGTCCAGGTTTCTTCTTGCGGAATGTATGAAGTGGCTCATGCCTATGCCGACGATGTCGCCGTCTCCGCCGAAAACGACTACGTCAGCTTTTGGGCGCATTAGCTTTATCCCTGTGGCAACAGGCAGGCTTCTTCCATGGAGCGTGTGGACCGAGTCCGCCATGAAGTGCGGTGATGGAATCCATGCGGAACAGCCGATGCCGCTGCAGAAGACGAATTTGCTCAGATCCTTGTGGCCAAGTTCATAGACAGCCTTTAGAAATACGTTCGTGACTGTGAAGGCGCCGCAGCCGGCACAGAAGGGTGGCTTTATGTCTCTTAGGTAGTTTTGTGTCGAAAAGGTCTCTGTCACTGTGCTCTTACCTCCAATATTTTTGTTAGCAGCTCCTCAGGCGTTATCAGTTCCCCGCCGCCGATCTTGTTCAACGGGATGACCTTTGTCTGTCCACATGCAGCTCTCTCGACCTCATGGTATAGTTGCTGCAAGTTCATCTCGGGGACGATGATTGCCCTTGCGGTTTCTGCCAGTTTCCGTACGATCTTCTCGGGAAATGGCCAGATCGTTCGTAGCCTCAAGTGTCCGGTTTTGATTCCCCTTCCTTCTGCGTTTTCAACGGCTTCGTAGACCGATCTGGAGGTGCATCCGTATGAAACCAAAGCGATTTCGCAATTTTCAACGTTGTAGGCTTCGAAATCTGCAATTTCGTCTGCATGGTTCTGGATCTTGCCATTTAGCCTTTCTACGAGTTTTCTGTGAGGAATTGGGTCAGCGGTCACCCTTATGCCATACTCGTCGTGGGTTGACCCTGTAACGACCAAGTTGTAGCCTTCGCCAACTGCGGGCATCGGTGGAATCTCTTCCAAACCGAAGAAAGCTTTGTCTCCGGTCTTCGGCTTTCGGCGGTCAATGATTTCTATACTCTCTGTTGGAACTACGTTTACTTGTTCTCGCATATGTGCGACTATCTCATCTGCTAACATCACGACTGGCGTGCGATATTTTTCCGCCAGATTGAAGGCTCGAATAGTCAACGTGAAGAATTCTTGCACGGAGTTCGGCGAAAGAGCTATGGCCGAGTAATCGCCATGCGTGCCCCAACGAGCTTGCATTACGTCGCCTTGTCCACACTTCGTCGCCTGTCCTGTGCTCGGTCCGGCTCTCTGAGCGTCGATTATGACGATTGGGGTTTCAGTCATGAAGGCGTAGCCGATGCCTTCCTGCATGAGGCTGAAGCCTGGGCCAGAGGTTGCTGTCATAGCTTTGGCTCCTGCCCAACTGGCTCCTACGATCGCGCCTATTGATGCCAGTTCGTCTTCCATTTGTATGGCTATCCCTCCCGTTTGCGGGAGTCGTCTTGCCAGATGCTCCGCTATCTCGCTTGAGGGCGTTATCGGATATCCTGCGAAGAATCGGCATCCCGCGGTTATGGCTGCTTCCGCGCAGGCTTCGTTTCCTGACCAAAAGAAGGTCTGTGACGCTGGTTTCTTCAACACTTGTTCCTCTTTTTTGGGGGTTCAGCTATGCCTTGAAAGTTTGTCTTAAAAGGTTTTGCTGCTTGAATCAAGGCTTTTCTTCTGAGATTTAGGTGTTTCTTGTCTCGAATAGATGCATGTTTCCGCCTATGTTTCGAATATCATCTGGTGTTGTTTTCATTGTTCCTCCATGACTTCAAAATGTCTTTTGACCGCAAGGTTCGAATCTAAAAAGTTATATCCTCTGTCTGGTCAAGTTGTGGCTCTAAAAGGTTGGAGAAAAGATGGACGAGGAGATTGTTGACTACGCTTTAGGCTACGCACAGACCAAGAAAGTTGAGTACGCTGAAGCAAGGGCTTTCAATCAAGTTCAGGATCGGCTGATGCTGAGAAACGGGACTTTGGAGGCATATCTGTCAGCAGTTGATAGTGGTTTTTGTGTGAGTGTAATCGCGGACGGAGGAATAGGTTTCGCGTCGAGCAACAGGTGGACGAAAGATGAAGCTAAGGAGATAGTGGATTTGGCTTTCAAGTATGCCAAAGCTGCGAGACGTAAGGAGAAGCTGGTTTTTGCGGAGGAAAAGGACGTCAAGACCAAGTGGACCGTTGATCAGAAGAAGAAGATAGAGAATGTTTCACCTGAGGAGAGAATATCGACTCTCGTGGACATCAACAAAGCATTATCCTCCTGTGGAGTCAAAGTTCCCGCAACCATGTGTCAATGCGCAATTGACTTGATCTCGAAATACTTCATCAATTCTGAAGGCTCGGAGATCTCGTCTTTTGTACCGAAAATAGGAGCTTACATGTTCATCACAGTCGCTGAGCAAGGCAAAACCGAGCAGGCTTACAAGCAGTTTGGCTACAGCGGAGGCTGGGAAGCCTTCGCGGAATGGGACGCCGGCGACAAGCTGATTCACGATGTGAAGGTGCTGAAGGACGTCATCACCAAAGGGAAAGCGGTGAAGCCAGCCAAAATGGATTTGATTTGTGGTTCTGAAGTCACAGGGATAGCGGCGCATGAATCGTGTGGTCATCCTATGGAGGCCGATAGAATCTTGGGGCGCGAGATGAGTCAGGCTGGCAGATCTTTCATCTACAAGGGCGGTCCGTACTGGTTAGGAACAAGAATCGGCAGCAAAGCTGTGACAGTTGTTGACGACCCTACGGTTGCGCATAGTTACGGGTACTATGCATACGATGACGAGGGCGTTAGGGCGCGTCGAAGGTTTCTGTACAAGGATGGTGTCGTTAACGAGTTTCTGCAGAATAGGGAGACGGCGGCGAGGCTTGACACAAGAAGCAATGGGTCTTCGCGTTCTATGAACTATGACAGAGAGGCGATTGTGAGGATGGCGAACACGTTCGTTCTTCCTGGTGATCTGACTGAAGAGGAACTTGTTGAAGATGTCAAGCGTGGGATCTTCATGAAATCCTTCACTGAGTGGAACATTGATGACAAGCGTTTCAATCAGCGATACGTGGGCAGAGAAGCTTATCTGATAGAGGATGGCGAGCTGAAATATCCTGTTGCTAGACCTGTGATCGAGACTACGACGCCGAAGTTCTGGTCTGCGGTGGATGCGGTTTCAAAGAAGGTCGAATATGATGCTGCTACTTGTGGAAAGGGAGATCCCTCACAGGGTGCTCCAGTGTACACGGGCGGCCCATGCATCAGGCTTAGAGAGGTGTACGTACGATGAGAGACGAATTGAATAGAACCGAAGAGATCGTCAAGAAAGCGAAATCCTTAGGCGCTGACGAAGTTGTCGCCCGAACAACCTCTGGCCGATACCGACAGGTGCGCTTCAGTGACAACCAAGTAGACACTACCGTTGCCTGGAATGATTACGTTACAGATATCGCATTGACATGGAAGAAGCGTGTCGTCGCTGGGCAGATACACGATTTTCAAGATGTTGAAGCGAACCTTAAGAAACTGATTTCCTTGGCGAAGGTTTCAGCGGAGAACCCAACGTTCGGCGGTTTTGCCGGCGGCAGTTTCAGGTACGCAAGAAGCAAGGCAGATGAGAAGCTTCGTGACTTGGACAATTCGACGGATTATGTTTTTGAGGGCATTAGTGCGGCTGAAAAGGACGCCGGCTCGAAGATTGACAGTGGAGGCATACTTCTGACAAAGTTTGAAGATGTCTACTTGGCGTCGTCTCAAGGCCCAGTTGGCACGGATAGTCGATCTGCGATTGAGTTTTCGATAAGGGCTTTCGCCGAGAGGGAGGCTTCAGGACACGGTGTGGAATGTAGCTTTACGCTAAAGGATTTCAAACCTGCCCGTGCTGGTGCAAAAGCTGGTGAGATTGCGAAGATGGCGAAGGATCCGAAGATTGGCGATGAAGGTGCCTATGACGTGATCTTTGACCCGTTGATTTTCGGTTCGTCGATAGGCGTGTGGGGCGGCATGGTTTCGGCTTTCAGCGTGATGATTCAGATGTCAGTTTTCATTGACAAGCTTGGCAAGAAGGTCGCTCCTGACTTTGTGACGATGAGGGACAATCCTGCAGCGTATTCTTTAGGTAATCGTGTTTTCGACGATGAGGGTGTGCCGACGCGGGAGAACGTTTTCATTGATCATGGCGTGCTGAAGATGTTTCTGCACAATACTTCGACGGCGAAGATTTTCAAGACTGAAACAACTGGGAACGCTGGACTGGTTTATCCGGGCGCTTGGAATTTGGAGATGGATGCTGGAGACATGAGCAAAGAGGAGCTTTTCGGAGAAGTGAAGAAGGGGCTTTACCTGACTAACACTTGGTATACGCGGTTCCAGAACTATGCGAAGGGCGACTTTTCGACCATTCCGAGAGACGGCATTTTCCTTATTGAGAAGGGCAAGATAACGAAGTCTTTGAAGGACCTGCGCATCAGTGATAACGCTCTGACTATGCTAGGCAATATCGCCGGGGCATCAAAGGAAAGACAGCATGTGCATTGGTGGGGCGAAGCAGATCCGCCGTCGCTGAGTCCATACGTTCTCATCAAGAACGTGAATATGACAAAATCCAGATAGAAAACCCTCTTTTTCTTTTTTTGTCTTGCAGAACCAACGTTTGTCTTCTGTTCTTCAGTCTTTTCCGCAAAGGTTATGTATTAATCGAACTACTTCTGAATTATCGAAAGGAGATCATTAAAGAATGATAAGCAGGAAAATGACAAGTTTGCTGATGCTTGGTGCCATTGTTTGGATGGTACTACCGCTCACCGCTTCAGCTCACGTTCATAATGCTTCCGCGGTTTCGGCTGCAGTTCTGACAATTTCCGTCAGCCCAAATTTGACTGTTGCGGCGCGAGATGGCTATTTCAACGTAAGCATATTGCTCACGAACTCTTCGCAGTCTCCGCTTTTCTGGGCTTATGTCGTCGACATCACCTATCCTCCGAATCTTGTGGAAATACCGAGAAATGAAACAGAACCGGATCCTTCGTCTCCATTTGCGTACTATATCTACCAAGGGGCTCTGCTTAAGAGAGCTCCAACCCAGACGTCATGGGAACCGACAGTCGATAATAACGCAGGCTTGCTTCACGTGAACGAAACGATAATTCTCGGGGCTGGCGGGTCTGCGCCTGGTCCGTTTTTCAATGTGACGTTCAAGGTTAAAGATGCTGGAATAGGCTTTCTACACATCAATAGTAGTAGGATAATTCCGAGGTTTGGTGCTGACATAGATCATGACAAGCAAGATGGCGTGTTCGCGGGAATGGCCAACCCGTTTACGCAGGAACTTGACATTGACATCCATGTGTTCTTTCTGCGGATCGATTCGAACTCGACATTGACGCCTATAGAGCTGGATCAGCCGGGCAAAGCGTTGTTCTTTAACGCGACTGGGACTGATGGTACCGATGGATATACAATGATGGTTATTCCCAAAGATCTTTTGGATGCCGTGAGTGTTCCTTGGTTTGCACTGTTCGATACTGACAGTATACCTATTGTAGCCTATGCTAATCAGACGCACACGTTAGTCTACGTGAACTACACGCATTCGATGCATCAATTGAGAGTGATTGGAGACCATGTAGTGCCGGAGTTCTCAACTGTCATAATGCCGATGGCGCTTCTGACTGCGACTGCATTCGCAGTTCTTGCCGGGAAAAAACTAGCAAGAAAACGTGAGCATACGTAGCGTTAGATTCCACTATTTCCACCTTTTCGGATAACCGACGTCAAGTTCTAGACTGAGAGCCTACAGTGAGCCTACCTTGACATTCTTGTGATCCTTGGATCACGGTTCGTATGTAACATTTTTTCATAAATTTTTTAGGGATTAAGGGACTATTATATAATCAGAGGGAATGCGAAGTGCAGAGAATGGGGTTCTACACTATTGATTTGGCTAGAGTCACAGGAAGCGGAGCTGTCAGATGTCCAAAATGTGGGATAAAGATCTCCCCAGATGACGAGACAGAAGATGTCTACACGATTCTGGAAACGGTCATGAAGGAAGAGAGCTTGGACAGAATAACTCTGCAATGCAACAGATGTGGAAGCCAGATCCAACTGACCGGATTCAATCTTCTGGGCAGGATCAAGTGAAAACCAAGCATGCGCTAGCCGCGTTGATCTCTTAGCCAGCAGACGCCATTGCCCCCCGTCTCTGCTTTTCTCTTTTCGCGTTCTTGCGATACGGGGAGGCTGCAAAGCCAGCGGTATTTGTGTGGGCAAAACTCTCTTTAGTGACTGTTTCAATTCGGGATATCCTGGTGGTCTTAGTCCAGCTTAAGCATGCATTATATTGCTGAATTATGTGTTGGAAACTGGGAATCCCTCACGTTGGAAAAATGCCGCAAGCCATATAGATGAAGTGCTGAAAGCTACTGAGCGGTGGCAGGATTGCTTGAGGGAAACAATGTTCGCCTAAGGGTTTTGGAAAAAGAGGACTTGCTTCTGTTTGCGGAATGGAATAACGATCCAGAGTTCGGAGGCGAATACGAGCCTCTTGAACAGAGTTCTTACGCTGAAGTTGAGAAGTGGTTCAATGGTCTTAGTTCTGAAGAGAAGTGGTTTATCATAGAGAAACGAGACGGAAGCAAGATTGGACAAATACTTTGCTTGCCCAAGGGACCTCATTATTCCATTGGCTACCGAATCGTCCCAGACGAAAGAAACAAGGGCTACTGCACTGAAGCCATTAAGATCATAGTGGATTACCTCTTCCTCTCAAAAGATATAGTTCGGATCGAATCTGAATCAAGCCCAGAAAATACAGCTTCAATAAAAGCACTGGAGAAGGCGGGATTCGTCAAGGAAGGCTTGATTCGCAAGTCAGTTTTCGTCAGAGGAGAATGGAAAGATGGAGTGCTCTACAGTATTCTCAGGGAAGAATGGAAAGAACCAAGAATACTGACAAGAACATCCTCAAAATAGCGCATCGCTAAGACTGTTTCTCTCATTGTGCAATGAATGGCATAATCCCTAAGAACCGAACCCAATCTTAGACACAAAGCGGCAGGAGAGCGCACAAGTGAAAAGCATGAATCCTGTAGTTTGGGCAACGCCTCTGTACGAGTTTCTAAGAGAATGCAGTTCAAGTCCTCTGGAGAAAACGGTTCTTGATTGCGGCGCAGGCGGCGATGATCTTCCTCTCCAGCTTTTCTATGAATATGGCTATAGAGCATTCGGAATTGAGGGTTCTGAAAATCCGTTGAGCCAGGCAAAAAGCTTCTGCAGGAAGACCGGCATGAAGCTGAATCTGCTGAAAGGAGACATGCGTCATATTTCATTCAGAGACGAATCCTTCAGTTTCGTTTATTCCTACAATGCCATCTTCTTCATGACAAAGAAGGATATTGCAGCTGCAATGAAGGAGATTGAAAGAGTAATAAAGCCAAATGGATTGTGCTTCGTGAACTTCCTGTCGGTTGACGGTCCTGGAAGAAACACGTTCTGCAAGCCTTTTCTGGGAAACACAGGTTTTTCCTACCACGAAGACGACGAACCTGACGACTATTTCAGGAATTTTGAGGTCATCCGCAAAGAAAAGAGGGTCACAAAGCGAAGATGGCAGAACAAATGGCTTGTTCAGGCAAACATTGAATATATAGCCAAGAAACTGCCTGTTTGAATCGCCCGCTAGCACATTGGTGAGAACCGCTGTGAAACCGAAGCGCTACAGAGTAATCAAAGATTACAAATCTCCTTATCCTGATCCAATAGTTTTCCAAAGAGGAGAAAGAGTGAAAGTTGGTCAAGAATTCAAGGAAGATCCTGACTGGAAGAATTGGATTTGGTGTGAAGGAAAAAACAACAAGAGAGCTTGGGTTCCAAAGCAATATATCAACATTAATGGAACGAGTGGAATATTCAACGAAGACTACAATGCCATGGAGCTAAGCGTTCAGGTCGGAGAAAAGCTAGTTGTTTTCGGAATTGTCAACGGTTTTGGTATGTCAGAGAAGACAAATGGAACAAGAGGCTGGGTACCAGAAAAGAATATGGCGATTGAGGGCAGATTGATATCCTCAAAACCTCAACTTTAAGGTGATTTCTGACTGGTCCCAACGCGCGCGAATCAATAGAAAGAAAACTTCACAAACAAGTAACGAATCTACGAGCATGCGTGATGTTCCCTTATTGGCAATTTTATTAGTGAATCAGTTCTAGAACACAATTCCATAATCGATATCAGAAAGTCTGCTACAGTGTATTTTGAGAGAAGGGAGATGAAAGAAGAGATACTGATCTCTATTAATCAGAAGAACTGCAATCATTGGAGACATAGGAAATATACTGAAAGAAACTTTGACGTTCTCAATGGTTTCGAGATTATCATAACTAGATGCTGCAATTGTCACAAAAGACTCCAGATGACAATAAAAGGATTAGCTAGGACATAGACCTGTGGAAACGAGTTCTATAAAGAGCGCGCGCTAAGGACAAACTAATGCAAAGATTGACCTAATTGACCCAAACAATACTGACCTAAAAAGCCTTAAATCAAGTCCAGATAATGAAAACTCAGGCGGTCGTAGTCTAGCTTGGTTAGGACATCGGCTTCCCAAGCCGACGACCCGGGTTCAAATCCCGGTGACCGCACCAACTCTGGCTTTTCTATGTCTAGTCCGTGTCGGATTCTTATGCTTCTTCTTTCGTTTTCGCCAGGTGATTTGCCAGCGTTGAGAAGGTCAGGTGGCGATAGCCTGTTTCGTCGTTGAGGTTTATCAAGAAGCTTTCACAGGACCGTTCGACAGGGACACTTTCTTTCATGTCTCTAGTGAATCTGGAAAAGGCAGCATAGTCCTTGTGCAAAGAGACGATCACGTCTGTGCATCCCATTCCGATTCCTGTTTCGTGCATTATAATCTCTGGATTGCCGCCTTTGATCTTGCCCTGGGCGACTCTTCCTGTGTCCATGACTTCTCTTTCAGCGGCTCCTTTCTTGACTTTGATGAAGGTAAAGGCCATTATCTGGTATCCGAGCTTCTTGAAGCTCGGTATGAGCGTGTATTCTTTGATGTAGCCTTCCTTTTCGAGTTTCTTGATTGTTCTGTTCACCGTGGACTGTGAAGCTCCAACGGCCTTTGCCAGCAATCGGTCGCTTTTTCGCGAGTTTTTCATGAGTTCAGATATCAGTTTCAACTCAGACTCTTTCAGCGTTTTCTCTTCTTTTCTTTCTTTCTCATTCATGTCTGAACCTCACATATCGCTAAATGGCATTTAGGCGACGATCTCGTCTTCGATGGATGTAATTGATTCTGTAATCTTGGTTTGATTCAATGATTATGTTGTGCGGAAACCTAAAGAAGTTTCTGTTCAGTTGCGAATATTCTCTTTCGTAGACTATGATACCCGTTATGCTGCGCGCTGGCTTCTCTGCGTGCCTGGAACAAAGGGTGAAAAAAAGTAGTGTGCTACGAAGTGCTAGATAGTTACGGTCATGGGTTCTTCGACTTGAATAATAGACGTTGCTTCTAGTTCTTCAAGATGAGCTTTGATGGTCGCGCGGATTTTTGTTCTGAGTTGGTTCTTGTGTTTCGTGGGAACAAGTTCGATTTTTCGCGCTAGCTTAGGGTCTTTGAGAGTGTTTGCAATCCAGTTCTTGAAGTCTTTTCTTTCAAGATGGAATGCGAGACTTTCAAGCTTGACAGATTCTACCTTCTCTAGGAATTCGTGAAGGCTCATGGCGCTTTGTCCGGTTGACTTGCCGATTGCTTCATAAAAATGGAACGCCTCTTCGTTGTTCAAGGTTCTTAGGGTTCTGATGGCTTGGCTGTCAACTTCTATGCTCTGGCTCTTTTCCTTCTTCTTTTTTGGTTTTGATTCTTTTGGCATAGCTAATCATGGATTTCATTGTCTTGAAGGCAAGATATCCTTTGTGAATCTGAGATTCATTTTTAGCGTACTCTCGTTATGCTTTGGCTTGGAATTTTGCTGGGCGCATCTAGGACTTTGAATAAGCCAAATCCTCTGCTCGGCAAGCCCTTCTCTTTCTCGACTGTTATGTTAGCGGGCGGGATCGCTTTCTTAGGGTTCTGAAGTTTTCTCGTGGCGGGCGTGGTGGGATTTGAACCCACGACCCCCAACTTAGGAGGCTGGTGCTCTGTCCGTGCCGACCGTCTTAGAACCGACACCACCCTCTAGCAAGACAAATCCAGCAGTCCGTACTGAGCTACACGCCCAACTAACAGAACAAATACCGTCTATACAAGCCCTTCTATTGCACCTTGAGGGAAAAGGAAGAAGCGAAAACACGCGAATCGCCTACGAGAAAAACCTCAAAGCACTAGCCATACGTGCAGACCTCAAAGACACTAAAACCGTAGAGCTAGCAATAGCACGCTACAAGAAAAAAGACGGCACGCCAATAACGCGCGCAGATGTGGGAATAGAAAAAGTGGGTGAGGGTTTTGATTGTTACGCGTCTATATTTTTCTTTTGCTCAGGACAGACCTGAAAGATTTTCCACAGCATTGAAAGAGCCCAATCGTGAGCTCTGTTCTTTTGCCGCTCTTGTCCTTTCTTCCTGCCATCTTCCAAGTCTTCTTCGGAGTGCTGACTTCTTTCTTGCACTTAGGACATTTGGCCATTTTTGTTCACTGTTGGGTTACTATGATGCGGTGAGCATAAAAGATTTGCCACGTTTGGGCTGCACAAATGGCGGTATTATCAGAGGAAAGAGTCGCAGTTTCTGGCATTCTGGAGAGTTCTCACGTATTCCCATATAACGCGGGTATCGCCAAGAATAACGTGGTATAACTGGTTCAAAAGGACTGATGAAAGATCTTTCTATTGTTCTCCGCCTATTTCTAAGTCACGCAACCGTGTTCCATATGAATCGAGCGAACGTTGCATGGTCTATCAGTGCTTGGAACTCCGATTGGATTCGTTTCATTTCCTTGTTCTCAAAGATTCTGGCGTTGCACTTCTCCATCTCTGGCAGGTTCTCGAACTCCCACATTTCAATGTACAGGTTAGCTATACCTCCATATTCTTGCTGAAGGAGTTTCCATGACTTCAGTCCCTCGAAGACTTCCGGATTTTCTTTCTTAAATCTGAGGAATTCTCTCAGCAATTTCTGGAACTCCGCCTGCTTTTCGTGTCTGGCTAGATAGGTTTCAACCAAAAAGACGGTCATCCAGTTCGCACACGCGCGCTTTTCTGCTGCCCTTTTTGATAAGACTTCTGGAACTTTCTTCTATTCATATATGATTCAAATTTCCTTCGGCGATCCAGATTTTGTCAAGCTGCTCAATTGCATTGTCGGCGCGCGCACTGCAAAAACCTTAAACTGTAACCATCACATTCAACATTGGCGCGTTTGGCGAGGGTACCCGAGCCAGGTCTAAATAGGCAGAAGCGGGCCAGACCGAGCCTAAGACAGGGGGGAGGACTTAAGATCCTCTGGCGAAGGCCTACGTGGGTTCGAATCCCACCCCTCGCACTACCATGTTGAAAATAGCGAGAGGGATTGTGCGGGAGACATCTCCATTTATCTTGGGTTGCTAGGATACTTCACCTTCGCGCGCAAAAAAGGCTATCAGCGTTCAGTATTTTAGCCCCTAGGGGAATTTCCTTTCGAATGCAGTCTGACTACTTGTTCAACAGAAAATGCGCAAAAATTATAAGTGGACCTAGCCGTATAGTGCAGTGTTTCTAAATTGGAGAGATCTGTTTTGAAAAAAATGCTAATTGCTATGCTTCTCTTGGCATTGCCATTATTCTCACTGTGTGTTCAGAAGGCTTTGGCCGCAGAACCGTCCAGACTGATAGCGGTCTACAGTCCCACTTCACCCACCATTGATGGGCAGCTTGGCAGCTCAGAATGGTGGGACGCTGCTGGATACAAGATTAACCTCACTGGCACAGCAGGCAACGTTGAAACTTGGCTTTATATTAAGCACAACAATACTCACGTGTACGTAGGCCTTGTAGTATGGCAAATATATGTCAATTCGTACGATCAATTCACTCTATTCTTTGACGAAGGAAACAACAGCATCTGCGGAAGCGGAACACGTGACTATAATTTAACAGTGAACCAAGAAGATCTGAAATCATGCAGCGGCACCAACTCAACAAGCGATGGCTGCTACTTGACGGACCCAACCCAATTTCACTCTTTCACCGTTGAAATCAATTTTACCGCCAAAAGTCTTCATGAGACTGATCACGCCACAGCGGAATGGGAGATCGAGTATCTGGAAGGCTTAGGCTGGGTTGATGACCATTGGGAATGGGAATTCGCGATTCCTCTGGTCGGCTACGACGGAGGAGCACAAGATGTCAGCGACCTCGTCTGTGCTGTCGGAGACACTGTGGGCTTCAAAATTCAATACTTCATTAATCCTGGCTCCAAAAACTACTATTACCCAGAGGGCGACCCGAACCAGGCTCTCAATTACATTGACTTGAGTATTTTGCCCCCGCATTCTATAGAAAGCTGCAACTCGATAGGAGACATAAAGGATAGCTTCAATCTGTACGAGGATGTGTACGTCAATGGAAGTGACTTCTCCCCTTTCACAACCTACGACTTCTACATAGTCAACGACACTGACACATGGATAGACGGCGCACTAATTCCAGCACGAATAGCTGGCACCGCAACCTCAATAGCCTCCGACGCCTACGGAAAAATAGCCCCCGCAGCAGTTTGGAGTGACCCCTCAACAATCGGTGGATACGACATGATTGTTGACGTCAACGGCAACGGCCTTTACGACGAGGGAATCGACGCTCTGGACAACAACGACGTGGTCACTGCGGGATTCATGATTCCAGAATTCACATCGGCAACGCTCCTAACAATACTTGTGATTCTAAGCACGCTGTGCATGGCCCTCACGAAAAAGAAACAACCGAAGAAGCCTACTAAACTCATTTATTAGTAAGATAAACAAGCCTCCTTTTTTTCTCGCGCACGCAGGACTATTGCCACCTCTCTTTCCTTTCATGAACTAGAAAAAGAGGGAAGATGCGAGAGACATCGCCACTTGTCGTAGGGTTCGAATCCCACCCCTCGCGCTACTATGCTGAAAATAGCGAGGGGTCAAAACTCAGAAGCTATAATGGCTGGTTTGCGTGAGTGAACGGATTGAGATCGCACTAGCGTCATGCATGATATCTACGACGTTTCAAAGCTTGCCGTGACGCTGCTGATGCATAGGTTAGGAAAAAGCGCGTGCTACTGGCCGGGCCTAAGCTGTCCATACTTCAAGAATGAGTCGTTGCTCTTCTTCATGCCCAGCAAAGCTAAGGCCGCCTGGGTCCACAGGACAAAGTTGTACGGCCTAAACCGCTTCTTAAGCCCCCAGCACTGAGCGCACGCACTAGATTCTCGTGCATGCGCTTCCTGCTCGCGTCGTTGATATAGGCTTTTTCGCTGGATTAGCCTTCACAATAGGCTTGATTGTGAAAAACCACAAAGGACCACAATATTGTAACAATGGGACCGGTGTTGACTTTTCATTGTGAAAGGCCTTTGTGACATTGTGGTTTTTGCTTTGTGGACGATTGTATTAGAGCGCGCGCGCTAACCAAACCAAAAACTACTAGGGATTAAGCCATATATGCAAGTGCGCGCCGATCGATCCTAAGCTAAAGCTTATGAGTCTACATGGTGACTAGTCTGCCCAAAGGGTGAATACTGACTTGGAGAACTTGCCAAGAAGATTGGCGGCGTCAGGTGCAGTCGAGATTCGGGCCAAGTTGGGTTCGATTTCTGGTGGAAAAGTTCTGGATGTTGCAACAGGCTCTGGTGATTTCATTGACACTTTAATGAAAGCGTTGAAGAACTATGACTGTTTTGTCGGGATTGACATATCAAAAAAGGATCTGGAGTCAGCAAAGAAACGATTTAGAGAGCGGCCAGTCAAACTTGTGGAAATGAATGCCGAATCGTTGGAGTTTGACGACAATTCTTTTGGCACGGTAAGCATGGCTTATTCGTTACATCATCTTGTTAGAACAGACAGGGTACTGGCTGAGATGCGTCGTGTGCTGAAGCCAGGCGGGAACCTCATTATTCAAGAAGAATTCTGTGATGGAAAGCAAACTGAAGCACAGAAAACAAACATACTACAACACGCTTGGGACGCACAAATCGACTCTTTGCTGGGAAAGACTCACAAAACGACTTTCACCAAACACGGAATTAAGGAAGCCATCAGCAATCTACTGCTAGAACCGGTTGAGATATTCGAATCTACACACCCAGTAGAATGTCTGTTCTGTGAAAAGAAGTTCATATGTGATGATCCAGAAAGTGAAAAGGAAATTGACAGTCCTCTCAAGGAGATTGAGGACAATCTCAAGAGATTGAAGGAAGTCGCAGATCCCGAGGACCGCATCAGACTTGAGAAGTTAGGCGAGGAACTGAAAGAAAGAAACAGAAAGTTTGGCAATGCCCATCCTCCAGTATTGTTTGCAATTGGAAGAAAGCCTCTCAAGCTTTGAATATCCACTCAGGTTTAGGGCAGCACAGAAAACAAGCACGTGCTTTACACCTTGGGTTTGGGATAAAACTTTGCGCCAACCAACCAAGTTTTCTGCGTATGGAGTGGAAATGCCTAAGAGCGAGGGAAAAGAAGCCTATGCGGTATGAGAAAGAAGCAAGCTGCGTTTATAGCGATAGTCGGCGGCATTACTGTCCTGGGCATAAAGCTCTTGGCATATTTCATCTCAAATTCCGTCGCATTGCTATCTGACGCCATGGAGTCTATCGTCAACATAGCGGCTTCAGGGTTAATGTTATTCTCGATACATATTTCAGAGAAACCCGCTGACGACAGCCACAACTATGGTCACCAGAAGATCGAGGAAATATCTAGCATGCTGGAGGGTCTTTTCATAGTTGCAGCAGCGCTTCTCATTGTTTATGCTGCTGCAGGACGCTTCTTCGAATACGCTGAACTGTTTGAGCTGGATCTCGCTATCGGGATATCAATGTTGGCCACAGCCCTAAATGGAGGCCTTTCATGGTTCCTGGCGCGTACAGCTAGGGAAAGCGGGTCTGCGGCGCTTGAGGGAGACGCAAAGCATCTGCTGTCCGACGTGATCTCATCTGCTGGAGTGTGGATAGGCCTCTTTGTTGTCCAATTGACGGGATGGGGCTTTATGGATGCTATTCTCGCCTTTGCGGTGGCCGCTCTGATTGCAAAAATGGGCGCTGGGTTGGTCCTGAAGTCCTCGCACCATCTCATGGATAGATCATGTAAGGAAGAAGAAGAGAAAATGAAAGAAATATTGGCTCGGCACAGGTTTGCCTTCATAGATTTCCATAATGTAAAAACGCGCCGCCACGGGAACCAAGTTTTCGGCCAGCTTCATCTCTCAGTTGACAGTTCGCTAAGCGTCAAAGACGTCCATGATCTTACCGACCATTTGCAGGAGGAACTGAAAGAAGAACTGCCAAATATGAATCTTATAATTCACATTGAGCCAAAGAAATGAACTGAACAACAAAAGAACCCAGCATAAGCTAGTTGCGCATCAGCTAGCTAAGGTTGGTTGGATAAAACTTTACCCACACACACTCAACGCGCGCACACTTCGCCATAATTCGGTTTCTAACCACAAGTGTTAAAGCAACTCGTAGATTAAACATTAGTTTTGATGAATCGTTCTAGTATAAAGGGTGATGCTCTTATGGAAAATCTTGCTTTGAAGATAAAGCTTGCAGTTTTGTGGCTATTTGTGGCAGTCACCATGTCAGCGAACACGATATTATACTTCATTGTGCCAGGCGTAATAGATGAAATAAGGGCGGGCGAAGTAGTAGGCATGCAAACAGGACCCGAACTGTTGCTAGTAATGGCAATTACGTACTATTGGGTTCCGTTGGTTATGGCTGTCCTGTCCCTCACCCTGAAAGACAAAGTGAATCGCTGGGCAAACATTATCCTAGGCATATTCTACGCGGGGTTCATTCTCTTTGAGTTAACCATGAATATCACGACAGTCGCCTATCCCTATGTGATACTCATGGACGTATCAGCAATTGTGGTTGCAGCCTTGATTGCTTGGTATGCATGGAAATGGTCTAAACAGTAAGATTAGCTTCTGGAAAATGTCTATAGAAGTGTGGAAAGTAAGACACTCAAGGATACCAAAGATGTTCGCCAGCCTTTTCCGCAACAGGGCGTATACTCGATTCCGATAATACCTGCCCTATACTGATATTGCTATATACTGCTACCAGCATCGTGTATACAGGCCTTTTTTTTCACGCTTCCACGACCCCTATGGACGTGAAACGTTGGTTGGATAAAACTTTACCCCAACCCGCACAGAGGGTTCACTTGAATTCGGGTTGCTCACGCTTCTTGAAGAAAATACCCAAGTTGCGAGGAAGACTATCAATGTAGTCCACTAGACTTAGACGTTCCAGTTTCCTTAGTGTTGTGGCTGGCAGCTTATCATGTGGTACGCCTTCCAAGAGTAGAGCCGTTTCTTCCTCGGAGAATTCCTCTTCCTCTCCCGTCCACTGTATGACTTCTTTGTTCTGTGGACAGACTCGTTGACAGTGCATACATCCTACGATGCAGTTGTGCCAAGAAGTTGCCATCCATTCGGGAAATGGAACATCGCCCTTTTTCTCATTATGGTAGACAATGCATCGCTCAGCCCGCAAAAGAAAACGGTCTGATGAAATGGCACCAGTGGGGCAGGCTCGGCGACATAACTCACATTCCTCACAACTCTTCATCATTGCTGCTTCCTGCCAAGAATCTTCTTCACAAGGCATATCAGAATAGACAGCTACGAGTTGGAGAAAGCTTCCCAGCCCTGAAACATAGCAAATGTTGTTCCTGCCGTATTGAACGAGACCACTTCGAGCTGCCAACAGTTTAAGGGGCAGCGCAGATCCTGTTGACCTGTAACCTTTTTCGTCCAGTATTCTAGCGAGAAAGTTTCCAACTTGCTTTGTTATGTCGTCGTATGCTGTGTAAGTAGGAGGAAGAATTAGCGGACGTCGTTGTCCATTCCCGGTGAAAATCGCTCGGGTCTGTGGTCTTGGGACAGCAACAACAATCAAGGATTGTGCTTCTGGCAAGTCTTCAGGAATTTGGAAGCTGAACCAGGCAAGGCGGTCTTGATAGAACTGACTGTCAAGTAAGGCGTGACTGCGGAGGTTTTCTATCTCTTTCCGCAGCTGATGCAAATGGGAGACGGAGACAATTCGTGCCTGAAAGCCACGCTCTCTTAAGCGAACAAGCAAGCTATCGACAAAACTATCCATGACTGATGACAGCATGTTCATTTTTATAAAAGTTTGGTTGGGGTAAAGTTTTATCCTTCTAAACCTCTAGTGATACAAGGGAACGTTATTGTTTGGACTCGTTGAAATCCTTGTAATGATGCTGGTTTTCATGATGGGTCCGTTCGTGCTCGGGTTCGTGTTTGGGCTGATTGACGAGCGGGTCATAGGTTTGCTTCTTCTTTTTACAGTCTACGTTCTTCTGGTGTTGTTCTGGCAGGGAGGGCTAGGAATACCTTCAGGTCCTCCCACATATGCAAAGGCAAACTGGTTTCTTGGTTTCTACCTGCTGCCCGCTTTGGTTGGATATGCGATTGGATATTTCGCCAGCAGGAAGGGAAAACTCCCAACAGTGAGACTGCTAAGGAAAAAGTGAAGCTCAAACGAAGACTTGGAGCAAGCGACTCTGCTCAGCAGCACAATCGTTGGTTGGTTTGGTTGGATAAAATTCCCCCCAAGCCACCAAAACAAAATTGCTGTCGCTTCTTTCATATCGTGAAATGTTTCCCTTTCCTTAGCAAAGCAGCTGCCAGTATTGTTGCCATCATGAACAGTGCCAGAAGGATTACGGATGGAAACTCCGGAACCACACCATTTTCATCAGTTTTGACGAGCCAGAAATCCCAACCTCCGGCACCAAACGAACAAGTTTGCCCTGCTAGTGCGTAGCCTCCATCATCAGTCTGAATCAAAGTCATTGCGTACTCATCGCCTGTTCCTCCGTAGGTCTTTGCCCACGCATCTGTAGACGGTTCTGCCGCAGCCTCGCGGCCGTTGAACATGGCAAAAAGTGTAAGAAAGAACAATACTGCAAGAAATACCCCACGTGTTTTATTCATGCCCCCTTCTCCGCTCACTAGTGTTAGCTTAGCGCGCGATATATCAGCTTTAACCCTGAAACATTACCCGAATTCTTTCTTAAGGTGGTTCAAACTGTTTTCGACACTAACCAAAACCTCATTTTTCCCGAAAGTTGCGAAGACCTAGCTAGAATTAGAAGGCATTACCGAGACTGTGAAAGATATCGAAATTGGCTTGACAACAAAATGCGAATGCTTGAACGGTTCAGAAAAGGAATAGCGAAATGATAGAAGCTAAATGCTCTCTGTGTGGCAAGTCTTTCTTAGCTGGTTCTGAAGAAAAGCGAGTTGATTGATGGTTTATGTGAATCGTGTTATGAAGAGATGGCAGAAAGAGCTAAGGAAAAGTGAGTTCTATCTGAAAGTATCTTCAAACTCTGCTCTCTCTCGTGTTTCGGGAAGTTGCTTATTAAAGTCTTCAAGTAGTTTGTTCTCATCTTCTGGATTAGGATTCTGGCGTTTAGGTTCAACGACAATCTCCAATTCATATTCTTTTTCTTTCTCCTTAGACAGGTAAAACCAGCCAAAACCAATGCCGAAACGGTCAAGGGTCTGCAACAATTCTGGTGAAAGCTCTTCCCCATCTTTTTGTTTTTCCGTTGTTTCACATATAACATATGAAAAATGAGCACCTTTCTGATGAGATGCGGCTTCAAACACACATTTAGTATCGTCAAGTGCTTCCCGTCTTTTCATTTCGTATGTTGTTACGGTCGCATCCGCTGGAAGATACTTGTACTTAATATGCGAAACCATCATCACGTCTGGTCTCGAATGATAACCACTGTTACGTTTCCATCCTTTCGGATTGCCAGTAACAGCAACCCAAGCTTTCGAGTGGGGACGGTCTCTAATACCACGAACATCATTGTTCTCAAGATAGTCTTTGAAAATCACATGGAATTTAGGTTCACGTTCTTTTTTCCTCTCTTCTGGTTTTTCCTCTTCCACCTCTTCAATCTTATCAGCAGGTTCATTGAGTAAGACGCTTCCACCTCTACCCAACCCGAAACGGATAAGATTATGCACAATCAACTCTTTTCGGTAATCCCAATATTGCTTAGTGGGAAAACCCCCAGCACCTCTTAGTTTATGCTTCAAGGCTTCGTTAGTAATAGAACCTTCTTTAGGAATTAGTTCCAAAAGCTTCTTTGCACCATCAGACAATGGAGATGGATGTTCCTTGCCTTTCTTAGCTTCTTTCTTGCGAGGCATGAAATATCATATAGGTTGATTCTCAGCATAAAAGTTTTGCTTACATCAAATGAACACTAGAGCAATCTTCTATCAGTCCTTTTAAGCCACTTTGACCCTTCTTTTCATTAGAAGAAAACGGTCATATTGAGACGGATTTCGGGAGACATTTCTGCTTAGGGCTGGGTTCAAATCCCATCCACAGCATTTCTCGTTTGACGGCGCGCTTTCGCATTCATGCCTACTGTTTTCCCAGTTTCTTCCTTTCAGTTTCCACTTTTCTCTTCAATACTTCAAAATAATCTTGGGCCGATAGCAGATTTTGACGGTCGTTTTCAAAGTTCTCTAGCTTTACTACGGTGAACCAGCCTTCACCGTAGGGATCTTTGTTTGCCAACTCAGGGCTGTCGCGTAATTTCTCGTTCACCTTCTCGACGGTACCACTAACAGGTGATATGAGGTCAAGCAAAGCCTTCGTTGACTCGAAGGAAGCTATTTCATCAAACTGCTCAATCTTGCTACCAAGTTCTTTGAACTGAACGAAGATGATGTCGCTAGTCATGTTCTGCAGGAAATCAGCAATGCCAACTCTTGCTACTCCACCTTCAATTTTCGCCCAGCAATCATTCTCGTTGTAAAACAACCCTTTTGGAACGCGAAACGTCCACTTGTCTACTTTAATCTGATATGCTTCTTCAACCATCTTGGCTCACTTTCCCAACAATTTATCGATCTGAACTGCAATCTCCTCAGCAATTTTCTCCGCCAGCTCTTCTCCTTCAGGACCTATGTCTGATGCTGTATTTGGTTTCAGGCCGTGTTTTTGAACGCTTTGTGGAATGAAGACCCTGCCTCTTAATTTGGCACCATTTTTCGCTGCTATTTTTGTTGCGCACCGTTCAGCGCAACCATCAATCAGAATCACAGGATACTTTTTTATGAGTTCGGAATAAGGTTTGACATCAGCAACAAGAGGAGGAATGCAGATCAGCAGAGTCTCATTCGGTCTCAGTCTTTCCACCACCTTGAAAGCGCATGCGCGAGCCACTGAGCCCAAGGCCTTGTCCATTCCAGCACAGGAAATAATGGCCACTTTGTCTCCGCGCATCGACTGTAAGCTCACTTGTTCGTTTTGCACAGGACTTCATCCACCTTCTCAGCTATCTCTTCTGCCACTCTCATAGCCAAACCCATTTCTTCACTGTTCAGTTTCTCCCTGGACTTAGCTTTCAATTTGGGGTATTTTTTCATGACTTCAGAAACCACAATCGTTGCCACTGGTTTTCCACTGAACCTTCTGGTTCCTGCCTCGGCACATTTCTTGCTGCAACCGTCCACAGCGATTGTTGGAAAAACCCTGGCAAATGCTCGCTCATCTTCGCCTCCTGCAAGGAATAGCGGCAGACACAGCGTTACCGTCTCTTCAGGTCGAAGTTTTTCCAGAACTAGACGTGTGGCAACACGGGAAATCGTTCCTTCTGGCAGGTCTTCTCCGCTACAGCAAATTACTCCAACTTTTCCTGTTGCAAGTGTCATTTTCATTTCTCCTTACGTAGAATTTCGTCAGCTTTCTTTGAGAGGTCTTTTGCGATGATTTCGGCAAGCTTGTCTCCTTGGTCATTCAACTCTATTATCCCTTCAGGTTTCAGGGACCTGTTCTTTCGTAAGACCTCGGTAACGATTATGCCGTGTACGAGTTTTCCCATGGACGCTTCGATATTCTTTCTCGAACATTGGGCAGGACAACCGTCCACTGCGATGCAAGGATTTTCCCTCACGAGTTTCAGCGCATCGTTGTCTCCCATGGTAAGTAATGCCAAGCACACGGTTCTCGTCTTTTCTGGTCTCATTCGCTCAACTACTTTGTATGTTGCTACTCTGCCGACGGTGCCTAGGCTTTTGCCTATTCCACTGCAGGGCACTACTACGACCTTGCGGTTTTCCATTCTTCAGAATTCTCCCTACTCTTCTTGATGATTTTTAGGACTTCTGGTTTTGATGGAAAGCCAAGCGCTTCGGGTGCACAAACCACGCGACATGATCGACAAAAGACAACGCAATTGTTTGGGTTTGCGACGATCAGTCTCTTTTCTGCTTTATCAATACCGAAAACTCCGTGTGGACAGAACTTGAGACATTGCGGGTCGCCTTCGCAGAAATTGCACTTGGTATAGTTGACCACTGGGCACCATGGTATCTTGTTTCTCGGCACTCCCATGTACGTTTCTTCGGTCACTTTACTGTTTCCTCCAGAGTCTTCTTGACCAATGCGAGGGCTTCTTGTGTCGTCATGTTTCTAGCGTCGATCGGGATTAGGTCCTTATTGATGTCAAGGCCAGCGTTGACGAAGGAGTCTTTGAACAGTTTCCTCTGCATTATCGGAGCGCAACCAGCAACCAGATATTTCCGATCCTTCTTGAGAAATTCGGCGAGGAACCGTTCGCCATCTTCATCACACAACATTGGGTGAATGAATGCGTATTCGACCGGATACTCTGCCCGAACTATGTTTATGAAATCCCACATATCCATCTTCGAAAACCCAGGACATTTTCCAGTGCAAACGCAGAAAATGAAACCTACTTTCTTGTTCTCTGTTTTCTCCAATTCAGACACCGACAACGTTGATATGGAAATGCGAGATGACAATATTTAAATATTGCTATTGACCTAACGATGTTCATGCATTCAAAGAAGGACAGTCAGCTTAGATTCAAAGCAAAGATTTTCAACGCTCTCTCCGATCCGGCGAGACTTGATATTATTGATTTCTTGCGCGGAGGAGAAAAATGTGTTTGCGAGATAGTCCCTTATGTAGATTTGATTCAACCCGTGGTTTCGAGGCATCTCAAGATTCTCAAGGATTGTGGGCTTCTGAAGTATAGGAAGGAAGGCAACCGGCGACTTTACTCAGTTGCAGATCCCAGGATATTTGAGATAATCGATGCCGTAGGTTTAGATCTAGTCGATGCTCTTACGAAACGCATCATTGAACAAATAGCTTGATTGGGGTGATAGATAATTGCAAAAGATATTGATTGGTGTTGATGGTTCAGAACATTCGAAAAGGGCCTTAGCAGAAGCAATCAAGATTGCAGAGAAGTTTGGGGCTGAAATAACTGTTGTTAGCGTTTTTTACCCTGCACCCACACCCTCTGCTCACGAGTTTAGCCACAAAATTCTGGAAGATGCCAAAGCCGTTTTAGAATACGAAAAAGTAAAGTACAAACTCGTCTCGGTCACCGATTCCAATCCTTCCAAGGTCATTATAGACATGGCCAGAGACAGGAAGTTTGACCTGATTGTGGTCGGAAGTAAAGGAACTGGCGCTGCTCATTCTCTATTATTGGGAAGCCACTGCAACAGAATAGCTTGCGAATCTCCTGTAAACGTACTCATAGTAAAGTGACCGTTGAGCGCAGGAGGATAGGACGTTGACAGGTGAACAACCGTATGTTAAACACGA